>Ga0265298_10002338_pt1 | contig 26569 bp, 17 predicted proteins | sample AusTroGonzalo_MG_3_FD_193486 | JGI IMG/M metagenome (GOLD analysis project Ga0265298, IMG submission 193486) | Bovine rumen microbial communities from tropical cattle in Woodstock, Queensland, Australia - Gonzalo_01 | ecosystem: Host-associated > Mammals > Digestive system > Stomach > Rumen ...
GCGAAGGTGTTGATGGAGGACATCGGTTGTGCCATGGTTATCACCCACCGTGGCAAGGTTTTCGCTGATTAGTTCGATTACCATCTTGAGGTGACCTACAACGGCATTTACTCCAGACTTGGTGATATTTTGCCTATGCACCAGAAAGTCAACTGATAAACTGCAAAATAGTTAAAAATGGTGTCGCAATGGCTGGCTTGTTTGATTTCGAAAAGTTCTATACCGAAAAATCGGTCAAGACCGAGATACAGCTCGATTTGAGCGGAATCGAACTCAAGAGCACAGCCAGCTCCGAAGCCGGTAACGACGACGGTTCCGCCGATAACGTGGGTATGAACGAGTACGTGACCAATAACGTCATGTACAAGGTTGCTCGCATATCGGTGAACGGCAGCACGTTCATTGGAACCAACGACCGGATCATTGTCGAGTATACCGATGCCGATGGTGTCAGTGGACACGAAGTTACGATCACTGAGTGTTGCCCTATTGATGTCCTTGCTGGGGCAAATTTGACGCAGATTCCGGAAACTCGTGCTTTGTTTACGTCGTCTACGCTTGTAACTGGTAATGTCGCTTATAAGGAAGACCCGAACGAAAAGAAAACGGCATCGACGCCGACCGGAATCTTTTGGGTTGTTGGTAATGAACGGTATCAGGTAACATTCGTTACGTTCGAGTATGTACCGCGTGTCCGCTTGCAGAATGTGTCCAATGTTTCTGTTGCTGAACGAGAACAGACTGCTGGATGCCTTTACATGAATCCGGCAGATACCAATTTCACCAGCACGAATCAGAATCCGTGGGACTTGAATTTCAATTGGGTCACGGTGAACCGTGCACTTGGCGGTCTTGGTTTTTATGGTTCTCGTTATCTTGGCTGGAAGTGGTACGACAAGACTTCTAAGAACAACCGAAACTGTGTCATGGGTTATGACGCTTTCAGAAAGCGTATTGCCGAGATGGGAAAGATTCTTGAGCCGAACAACATGGGTCTCAAGGTCACTTACTATGACGACGCTCTTGCCGAGCCGACTTATAAAGATGATGGCACCGTGAAGGACGCTGGCGACTGGACTCGTACACAGATGACCGGCCGTACTAAGTGGGTTGACAAGAATGGATATTATGACAGCATGACGAAGTTTGTTGCCGACTGCAAGGCTAAGGGCGATAATAATCCGCTTCCCGACCTTAGTGGCAATGAAGTCGTTGTCAGCGAAGACGGTACATCCAATACCATTGCGAAAACGACCGCCGTCATTCCAAACGTGTCCGATGCGTTCAAGAAGTTCTACTATCCGGCTGAAGACCTTGCCGACGAGTTCAACGACAAGTATTTCGAAACGTATCGCAGTATCATGTCGATTCGCGGGGTTCGCCGCTTCATGTCTGGCTCGCTGAAACGTAAGCTCAGCAATGAAGTTGCTCGCTTGCACAAGGAAGCTACTGCTGAAACGAAGATGTCTTATTTTGTTGACATCGCGTCTTGCTACAACGTGATGAAGCGGATGCTGGACAACAATAAGATTAGTTATATTAAGCGGTCGTATTTAGATGGCAATAAAAAGGAATATTTCCGTGCGTTTTTGAATACCTCTGGAAAGGTACGTGTTGCCTATCCTTATGATGAAAGTGATAGGACACTTAATATTAATTCATTTTTGCCGGTAAATTCGTATGATCCGCTGACTGGTAGAGGTTATCTGGAATCGAGCCCATACATTTACTACAACAATACCCGGACATTGGGCTTGTATAATCAATACCGTGACTGGATTGTAAGTTCGACCGAAATGACGTGGCGTTCCATAAAGCAACAGCTTTGTGAAGCGTTTACCACGATGATCAATAATAAGTACGGTCTTTCCGAAGGACAGCAAGGTTATTCGAAATGGTGGTACGGAGTAACCGAAACTAATAACGTTGACGATTTCTATGTAGATATTACGGCGATTTCTCCAAGTGGTGAAGCGGTGGTCAGAACTTGTACTGTTCCGGCTTCTAGTAATACGTTCTGGGGCGATAAAGCTCTTCCGAACGCAAATTCTTGGGTTACGACAACGGATAATGCGTGGAATGTAAATAGTTTTACCGAGTACGAATGGTCGGCACGTCATTTTATCGACCAGTATGAGCGTTTCTTGTATGTTATTACCACCACTGGTGCCGACCGTGATACTAATTATGTCGACCCGACCGAGGCTGCTGGAAAACTTGATGATGATAAAACGATGATATCAGTTCTCGCATGGGATAACGCTTCTACCGAAAGCAAAGTCATAGAGCTTTATGATTTCGAACCGTCTTATGAAACGTACGACAATGTCGGTGACATTCCTAATGGAGATATTGATGGCTGCATCAGTTTCGCTACCGATGTGATGAAGGATGCAATCGACGAAATCGATACCATTCTGAATGTGCAGGGAATATTCTTGGGCGTTACGTATCTCCTTATCCAGAAGATTAATCTTGGCGATGCCAAGGAAAACTATGCCGACTTGATGACAACCATCAACAAGATTCGCTGGTATCAGACATATACCGGAGAATCGGTATTCACGAACCGTTCATATGTCGGCGACCGTAGCAAAATTGTGTGTCCGTATCTCTACATGCCGGCTCGTTTCATGGTTCCGGTAGCCATGTACAAGAAAGTGCGTGTGAAGTACAGACGGTTCTTCAGAACCCGACACAAGATGGTGAAGCGTTCTATCGGTGTCCGTTGGGCCGAGGTTGCTTTTGTAGACAATGACGTCTACGAGGCATATCCGCAGAACTCAAATGAGCCGAGACAGTTCTACGCAATCGGAAAGTCCGCCCGTATTTCGAATAAGGAGTTGATTTTCGACACTGACTTGGAAGGCTCCGAGACCGGACAGCTTCAAGTCAAGACAATTACGAAATTCAATACGGCTGATTTCCAGCTTAACGACGCCGATGGTGTCGAAATCAGTGTTGAAGTCGACAAGTCATCTCGCAAGTTCAAGATTGTTACCGACGATGTACAGTCCGGAACGGTCTGGGTTTATGGCGTATATCTTCCGCTAGACCCGACCAACAAGTCCGACGAACGTACTCCGGTTCGAGTCGAGTACAAGATGCCGTACTTGCCGTACGACAGTGAAATCCGTCGCTGGGCGTTTGAAAGCTTCGGTGCATTTGACCAGAGCAAGGATTCCAGCATTTCTCGTGAGGTTCCGCCGTCAGATGACAAGATTGACGGTTGGCGTATCTTCAAGCCGAGTTCCAAGAGAATTGGTGACTTGAGGGCTCAGCTGGGCATTTATGATGCGGCGTCTATCCTTGTCGGTATCTTGAGAAATGCCTACGGAGCTCGCCAGGTTGAAATTGTCGAGACTATGCGTTCTATGGACGACCAGGACTTGATGTGTTCTGGCAGTGCCGAAAGCACGTTCTTGTCTTGGCACAACTATGGTCTTGCCGTCAAGATCTTGGTTAAGGATGCGGTGACTGGCTTGCCTATTCAGGACGGCAGTGACGACATGAAGAAGCTCATCGACATTGCCGAGGGATTTACGACGGCTTGCCTTAACGGTGCTTTCGGAAAGCCGTTGAATGTTGTCTGGTGTGGTCGTCTCAAGATGGGTGCGAACAATTTTGTATGGGAGTTCTTGCCGATAGGCATCAATCATAAGGACGCCCCGAAGTTCCGTGACGCTCTGTTTAACCAGGAAGACCCGGTGGCATCGCTAGGATTTATCGACGTCGACGCAAGCGGTTACGTTTACAATACTGTTCCGAAAGACAAGATACCGTATGTCCTACGCAAGAGCAGTACGTACCAAGACGCATTGATTGTCAATGGGCATCATTACGTAAGTCCGTCAAAAATCCGTAACTACAAGGTTCCGCATGACCTTGTTCTCAGAAATGTTCTTGAATTCGTCAACTTGGTTCAAGCGAAACAAGGTGCAAACGGGACCGGTCTGTCTGGCGGAGCCAGTATGAACGACTGGAAGGCGTTGAACGAGAAGTCGTTCAAGCAGCTCATCATGTACTACGGAATGATTGGAAGCCTTTCTGCGGCAAAGGCGTTGGTCGCCGGTGACTACGTCGAGAAGTACCGCAACACGGTAGACACGAAGTTCTCCGAGAACTATGTCGCTATGGTTCAGGAATTCCTTGGGTCGCTTTATGACGACGCCAAGATTTACATCGAGTCTGTAGGTGACGGCGGAGCCTGGATTTCTGTCAAGGACGGTCGAATCCATATCAAGACGACTGACCTTGTTCCGGACTACAATCCGAACACTAAGGAAGACTTCTTTGGCGAGAAGCAAGCCGGTGTCAAGAACATGAAGCGTGGACTGTGGGTAAATGGGGTATTCCGTACTGAGGAAGAACTCGAGAAGATGGGTTACAAGATTGAGACCGTAAGCGAGGGAAGCTTTATGGAGGGCTTCGAAAACGGACAAGTTGTCCGTGGTGACGCGTTGATGGTTCATTCTCTTATGGCTGCCCAGATTAAGACCGAGTTTGACAAGATTCGTGACATGTTCGAGAATTTCTCTGGAAACTTGATGTATGACCATTTCAAGGACAGTCCGAACGCTGAAATGGAAGGAATGCTCGAAAACGAGTTTGGCTTGATTGCCGGTCAGGACTTGATAGAGTTTGAAAAGCTCAAGACGATTTTTCAGCAGAAGGACATCAACGACAACGCTCCGATTTCGCCAGACGGTACGGTTCTCGGTGCTGGTTCGAACGAGGAGGACGGCTCCGAGTCCATCTACGAAAAGGTCGTGTCTAACGCCGAGCTTGCCGGTATTCGAAAGGCGTCGCTGACCAAGGAACACGTCCAAGTAACCGCGAGAGCCAACGCTTTGACCACGGAACAGATGTACAAGCTGATTACCAAGGGCAAGATGACCTCGGCGAACGACTTGCTGAGCCGTTAATGAGCCGAAACATATAAACTGCGGTAAAAGATTGTCGTAGGTTTTATGTCAGCTGGCGTTATTATCAAGAAATATACTGGCAAGGATGGTGACTTCGGTACTCCGGTGTCCACCATCGGCATCAAGCGCGTAGATACTTGCGTACCTTCCGTTTACAGTTCCGAACAGTTGCAGGGAACCGGAATGACGGTTCCGGCGGACGACGCCAGCGAAGCCGCCCTTTACTGCATCTACAGACCGGACGACCCGAACTGCTACGCCTATTCTATGGAAAGCGTGTTCAAGTTGCATTTGACAAATCCACCCGATGTACAGCTCAGCAATATCCGTATTTATCCCATTGGCGAACGCCCTACAGATCCTCTTGCTGCAAGGCTGTACATCGGGAACTCCGTTTCTTATAGCCGTCCGACGAACCAGAAGTCCGGCATCGCAGTGAACGACATCTGGAACTACAGCAAGGAACATCCGTTCTACTTGACTGTCGCCGGACTATACGGACAGTACCCTGACCATCGTCTCTCTCAGAAGAAGTACATCGTCGAGTACAAGGACTGCGGTTACGGCAATGTCATCTATCTCAACGGCGACCGTCAGCCTCTCATTCCTATTCCGTCTTACACCGACCCTGACCGTATTGTGGCTGAAACCGGTAAGCCGATTACCATCGAGTTCGTGAACAATACGACAAACGAAACTAAGGACATGATTCAATTTTTCTCTTATGCGGATGGTAAGTTTGATCCGACTAATTCAGAAACAAAACCGTTGGACTCAAAGTATATCCGGATTAATGGAAATACGATAGAATTGATCGTGTATGGATATGATTTGGTAACTGGTGAACAGATTGATTTGATGGAGAAAGATGGAAAATATGGAATTATTTACAAGATTCCGGCAACCCAGACCAATCCGAACTTTAACACGGGTCATATCATAGTTCCAGCAAAGCTTCTCAACACGAAGGAAAAGAGTTTCGTTCCAACATTCGTCCGTCCGGGAACTCCGCTTCACGACCTCTATGTTCCGAATGACGGCTGGTTTACCACTACCGTTGACGACAACGGCGACTATCATTATGAAAGTATCCCCGAAACGGAACGTCCTTATTATGACGATGACCCTAATGTACGCTACCACGGAAAGCCTATGGAAGTCTATGAAGTCAACGCCGAGTGCGACGACATGGGTCAGTTCAGCTTCATCGTAGGCGGTGTCCGCCGTCCGATGATTACGCTTGACTTGAACAAGGTCTATCGTTTCGTCAACCATTCCGGCGGTCAGTTCCCGTTCCGTTTCATTGGAAATCCGCATTCCCCTATTGCCAACTACATCAACGACGTGGTTGTCGACGGTGTCTATGTATTCGAGGGCGGTACAAACAACGAAGTGGTCGAGGTAGACCCGGAACGCGTCTTGAAGAGCGGTAAGTGTATCAATGCTTACCAGTGCGTCTCCAGACCGGGAATGGGAAGTTTCGTATTCAACCAGCAACTTTTCATGTGTGGTCAGTACAATCTTTGTCGTGTTGATGGCGGTATTTACAATCCGCTTCAGGCTGGCGAGACCGATTACGTGTATCTACAGCTGGAAGTCAGCGGTAATACAAGTCCGGGCTACTGTGTTCCGGATATCGCTATCGCGTACGACGAAAATTAGAAATCGGTGCCACATAATAAACTATTCGAAAATGAGCCAATTTGGCTACAAAAAAGGAAACTGTTACTATGACACAAGCAGAACTTAACAAGAAAGCAGTGAAGAGCATCTTCGCAATCGATGATGCGAAGGCTCAGCTGGAGTCGTTTGGTAGCCAGTTGGATCTTGGTCTGCCTCCTGAAGAAGATTACGAACCGAAGTCGTTCGATGACCTCATGACGGTCAATCCGTCTACGGATCCCAACTACGGCGAATCGTCCGAACAGTTTGGTGACCTCGGCGACGACCTTCAGGACAACCAGACTCAGAAGTTCGTGATTGACAAGTTTGCCGCAATCGCTGAGAAGCGTGGCGGTAGCGGTATCACGACCGAAGACTTTGACGACGTGTGTGCAGCCGTCCAGTGCGCCCAGTGGGCAAGCGGTGGCGACCTTATCAAGGGCGACATGCCGAGCTTCATCAACCAGACCATCCAGAAGGCTCGTGCTGCTCAGCAGTCCCAGAATGTTTCTGAAGCCCTTCCGAACGGTACGGTTGCCGAAGATATCGAACCGGAAGCTGAACGCGAAGCACATCAGGCTGAAGACCCGACCGCACTTGACGCATCCGCTCCGGCTATGGAACCGCTCGCACCGACCGTTGAGCCGACTGAACCGTCTCTCGAACCGAACGCTGACGACTCCCTCAATGGCGATGAACTGTGGGATAATGAGTCTGACGCGGACGGCGACCTCGGACTCGGTGACGACCTTGGTCTTGGCGACGAAGGCGGTGAAGCTGGTGCTGAAGGTGATGACCTTGATGCCGGTAGCCTTGACGGTCTTGACGAGGACGTCGGTGACGACCTCGGCGGTGACGAAGACCTCGGTCTCGGCGATGAAAGCACTGAAGGCGGTGACCTCGGTCTCGGCGATGAAGGTGGCGACGCTGGTACTGAAGGCGAAGGCGATGGTGACCTTGGTCTCGATGACGAAGGCGGTGATAAATCTGCACCGGCACCGGCTGCTGAAGGCGACGACGCTGGTACCGAAGGCGGTGATGAAGCTGGTGAATCCATCGAGTCTGCCGACGACGATGACGAGTTCAACTTCGAAGCAGTTGCTAAGAAGGCTAACGCCCTCGTTGAAGGTACTGGTACTGACGCTCCGGCTGAACAGTCAACCGAAGATACTCTTACTCCGGCTGCTGAATCCGCTGCTACTGAAACCCAGCCAGAAGGTGAAGCCCAAGTTACCGAAACTGAAGGTGAAAATTTTGAAGAATGCGGTAACGCAGCTCCGGGAAATCCGAAGGCTGACGCTCCGAAGACTGTTGAATGCGACGCTACCGAAAAGCCGGTCGTGCAGGAATCTACCGAAGCCGAAATTAATGCTAAGGTTGAATCCATTGCTAACGAATTCCGTGTGAACCGTATGGCTGAACGTGTCCGTGCTCAGATCGAATCCTACGACAAGAAGGAAAAGCAGAAGAAGGCTAAGGCACAGATTGAGTCTATCATCAAGGATTTCAAGGCAAAGACCGAAACTGAAACGAAGTCCGCAAAGGTTGAATCTATCATCTCCAACTTCGCCCAAGCATCCAAGGCGGCCCATGAAAAGGCTATGATGGAAGCCGTTGCTAAGAAGGAAACCGAATACAAGAATAAGCTCGGCAATATTCTCGAGTCTATTCAGCCGGTCAAGAAGGCTCCGACATTGAGCCAGAAGCTCGGCGGTATTCTCGAATCCATCCAGCCGGTGAAGAAGGAAGAACCGAAGGCTGCTGAAGTCAAGCCCGCTCTTGAATCAGTTGCTAGCGAAGGCGACAAGCTCCAGTCCGAACTTGACGCAATTGTGAACAAGCTTCGCAATGCTTAATTGAATTTCCGTCTCATCCTCAGAAGCCGTCCCGCAAGGGGCGGTTTCTTTTTGTGCTTTTGAGCTAATTTCAGTGTCAACCGTCCAAATCATATAAACTGCGAAATATGAGTACTCCTAACGGACATTTTTCTGGCGGAACCAAGGGAATGGTCGAAAAGGCTACCGAAAAGGCTAAAGGCACTTCCGGTAAGTTCTACGAAATCATGACCAAGCACGGGTTTTTCGATATTGCGGACGAGGCGAATAACTTGACCGCTTGGCAGCGTGCTGGCGTTCCCGAGTACAATCAGCACAGAATATCTGACTTGTGCGACGCTATCGCTGAAATGATGGAAGACTTCCTCAGCAACGAGGAATACGGTGTCCTTACACCGGGCGTCGAAACTGTTATCAACAAGCTCGACCAGCGAGGCTCAATGACGGCTGCCGAAATGGATGTCGTCGGCGGAGCTCTTGGCGGTCTTACTGGCGGTGCGTCAGAAGCGTCCAGAAAGTCTATCTCTAGCTTGGTTGCATCTATCCAAGGCGGAAATCCGTTTGACCCTGACGTAATTCCTCCTATCAGTATCGGATTCAGCGGTCTTCCCATCAGCTTTGCAAATGCCTTCAAGAAGGGAACTTATCCGCCTGACTGGACGTTCCTTTATGACCAGGAAACGTTCAAGTCGAACAAGTTCTACGAAGCCGATGACGGATACGTGGCAATCGGTGCCGGTATCAATCTCCATACCGGCGGTATTGCAAGACTGCTTGTACTCAAGATGATTTTTGCGGTTCCGGACATCGACAAGGAAGGTCGTCCGGTTGGCGACGCCACTAACGGTCTGACTGCCGAACAGTTCAATACGCTGTACGAAGTGTCCGATAAGAAGTTCTCTGAACTAAAGAATGACGAAAAGTACGAAGAAAAGTACAAGGATTTTGAGCTTACCGAGGGTCAGCTACAGCTTGCATATTTCAAGATGGTTCAGCTTCTCCTCTGGGGTGCAATCAAGAACTCGAACAACTGGGCTTACTTGCACTGGGGTTGCATTACTCACAACTCTTGCCCAGAAGCGGTGAAGACTGCGATTTGCAGTTATTTGAAGACAAACGGTCTCGTAGTAGACCCGAGCATATGTCCTGAATCTGGCTTCATTTCTTATTGTGTCAACGTCGGAATGGCTTATCTCACCGGTTTGACAAAGACTATGACACTTCACATGATGCCGGGTATGAGTTATCTTGACGACCTTGGAAACATCGCCTACGCGTCTACGCCGGACTATGGCAAGAATATCATAGTGAAGGGCGGAGTGCCGAAGGACAAGAAGCTTGCCTATCAGCATTTCCTCATGGTTGCCGACATCCTCAGCCATCTAACGTATGACTCTAACCCGAATGCACTCGAACTTAGAAAGCGTCGTGTCGCAGAGGCTAATCGAATCTATACGGAATGCGGTCTAGAAACTATCGAATTCGGTAAGACGGTAAAGCCAGACCATACGATGCCGCACTTGCTTAAACGAAACTTCGGCTGGCTCATGAAGGGTACAATCCGTGTCTATGAGAACAAGAATATCCCGATGCCGATTGACCCGAAGGACTATAGAATCCTTAACTACGCAGAAGCTGGTGCAAACGAATTGTCGGAAATTACTTTGGACACAATCCGTTACATTTTGTCCAGAGCACAGTTGCCCGGCGTAGTGGTTACATCTGTATACAGAAGCCCGGAAGCCCAGGCATCCGCAATGCTCAGCAACCGCCAGAGCCATAACGGTCAGATCGCAGTCAACTACGGTGAACGCGGTCGTGCCGTCGATGAAGAGTATACCAAGGTCGCCAAGAAGGCTAACGGCGGAACCTTGTGCAAGATTGAAGACCCGAAGTATATCAAGGAAGCCAAGACCAACATGATTAAGAAGTGCGAGGAGTTCCTTGAAGCCGGTCAGCCGGTGTCGAACCACGGTCAGGACCAAGCAATCGTTCAGGCTGTCGACATGGGTCCGGCATCCACGAGAAAGGCGTTCGGCTACAGCGAGGAACAGATGAAGCGTCTCAACCTCGCTTGCTACGAGGCTCGCCTAGACAACTACTTGAAGGCGTTTTTCGCTCCGGCGGAATACGGCGGCCCGAAAGTCAAGGACCCGGCGTTCCATATCGAGGTGTGGCAGGACAAGAACAAGCCTCATCCTCCTCTGTCTTCGTCTCCGGCTCCTCAGCCGTCCGTGCCGTGTTACATCCTTAACGACAATTTAAAGAGCTCGAACGCGTGGGACATGGTGTTCACCCATGACCAGGTTCTTGCTGCAAAGTAGAGGTCAATATGTCAGCTATTTACAAGTCCAAGAAAGCAGAGTTCGATGACAAGGTCTACGCCTATATCATGAAGCGGCTCAGATGCCCTATCGACAAGTCCGATTCCTTCATGACCGGCGTCGTCGACGACATGGGCAACGCTAAGGGCGAGCCGGTCGGCGATTCCTACTGGGCTTGCACCAAGCTCGACCGTTTCCTTATCCAAGTCAGAAACTTACTCGGTCCGCGTGGCGTCGAACAGCTCACTCACGAATATGACGATTACGACCCGATGTACCTGATGCAGGGCGGTTCAACCGAAAACTACTGGGATCGCTTCACCCCGGTCATCTCGCTTGTCGAGGAAACCGCGTACCTTCCGCCGGAACAGAGAGGAAAGGGTGATTACATTGACGAGAATACCGACGACGGTCTCACAAAGGAACAGCGTCTCGGACGAGCCCTTACTATCGCGAACGTCATCATTGCCGCTATCAAGGGCAATAACGAGCTCGTGTCGGACTACACGTTCAATAACTTCGTGCTCCCCTCCGTCGAGGCTACGTTCAACGTACGCTCAGTCGGTTCACGTAACCAGATAATCGACTTTCTCAAGAAGGGCGGTCTAGCCGACTACAGACAGCTTTCGCCGGAAGGTGTGTTGCTTGGTGTCCGTCTGGCAAAGCGTATCGTCGAGAACAAGCTCTGTTCCGATTCAAAAGATGAAAACAATTACGCAAAGGAATGGAGGCAGTTGGCGACCTATGGTGGATAACTATAACGGAATACCGTGCTTTCACGTGGAAGCAAACGACTTCCTTTACATATCCAACTGTCTCTTGTTGGGCAAGCGTCTGCTGTCCAAGAATATCCATTTAGATGAACTCAAGGATTTTTACGTCAAGGAACGTGTCCCTAAATTCGTTATCGAGTACAACGGACTGCTCCTTAAGTGGGGTTAATTAAATGTTAGGAAAGAAACCTGAACAACCAGATACAATCGCGTCCAGAGTGCTATCCCACATAAGGGACTATGGTGCAGCTAACGCAAAGGGTCAGCTGTTTGACCGTATTTTCAACCGTGGCGACGTCGTAAGACAGATCCGAATGTCCAAGAACGTTGTCGGTCAGGGCATATCCCAGATGATGTACCCGAACGGCAACTCGCCGGACGGTTTCAGCAGCTACATGCCGGCTATCGCCTTGTCACCGGACAAGGTAGACCCGGAAAGAATACAGAACGCCATCGCCGAGAACCAGGTCGAGCTGTACTGGCGAAAGAACGTCGAGCGTGCATTAAAGTATGACACGGTAGCTTGCCGTTCCGAAGTCAACGAGTCGCTCATCCAGCTATGCAACGAGGGCATGTACAAGGACGACCTTGACGAAATCTGCTCGCTAAAGTTCGACCCGGACGCCAAAATAGGCGACGCCGTCAAGGAAAAGATTGCTCGTATCTTCAGACAGCAAGTACTACGTCGCATCTTCCAGCTACACAACAAGGGCTGGAGCTACATGAAGTATCTCCTTACACGCGGACGTATATTCTTCGAAGTGGTCTACGACCCAGGTTCAAACAAGATTGTCGGCCTTAACATGCTTCCGGAAGAAAACATGATTATCGTTGTCCAGGACAACCTTATCATCGGTTTCCGTCAGATGCTCACTGGTCAAGTCTCGCAGAATACAAACGGCAAGAACTATATCGACTTCTCTCCGCAACAGATTCTTTACGCTTCCATCGGTATGGCTGGACCGGGCGGTATCAATGACCCACGTTCCATCCTCGAACCGGCTATGAAGCCGTATAACCAACTCAACACTATCGAAGATTCCGTCGTCATGTACCGTGTCCTTTGGGGTTCCGAAAAACTCGTCCTCAAGTGCGACATCTCTGGTATGACTAAACCGACCGCCGAAAAGTACATGAAGGACCAGTCGAAGATGTTCTCCAGAAAGCTCGACTATAACCCGATGACTGGCGAAATCACTAACTTCGGCAAGGCTATCGGTCTTACTGAACACTTTGTTATCGGCGTCGGAAACGGTCGTACCGGTTCCGGCATCGAACGAATGGCTGGAGGTGAACAGCTTGGAAACATCGACGACTTAAAATTTTTCAAAAGAAACCTTGTCAACGCCCTCATGGTTCCGCCGGGTCGTATCACCGCTCTCGCTGGTGACTCCCAGAACTACTCTCAGGGAAAGATTGGCGAAGTTACACAGGCTGAAGTCTCCTTCGCTCGCTTGGTCGAACGTTATCAGACCCCGTTCGAGGAAATCCTTATCCGTCTCCTTATCATGGTGATGAATACCGACAACTCCCTCGACGACAATATCAAGCTTCAGGAACTCTATACGGTTCGCTTCAAGAAGTCCAACGGTTTCAAGAACTTCATCGACTCTGAAGAATGGACGACGAAGCTCACCGTTTTCGACTCCATGATGAAGCACGTGTCATCGAAGGAAAATCCGAACGGTGCTCTGTCCAAGCAGTTTGCGTTGCGTTACGGTCTCCGTCTCACCGACGAAGTCTATCTCCTCAACAAGAAGTGGTGCAAGCAAGAGGAAGCGGAAGCTTCCGGCGAAGAAACCGGTGAGGAAGAAGGCGGACCGTTGGGCGGTGTCGACATGGGTGGCGGTGCTCCTCCACCAATACCCGGTATGTAATTACCAAAAAGGCGGTCGAAAGACCGCCTTTTTGCTTGACTACTTGATAAACTATACGTAAATACTGGAGTTTTAGACTATGACTCAGCAAGAAAAGACATTTATCGCCTTCATGGAAGGCGTTTGCAAAAAGTTCAACTGCGTTGAAGCCGTTGCACCCCTTTCCGAAGGTTTCAAGGCTTATTGCGAAACCGCCGCAATGGCTAGGGCGTTCGGCAAGGCTACATACGGCAAGAACGACAAGAATCCGACGGTCAAGGCTGCCCGCGATTCCTATAAGAAAGACCTGAAGAACTATTGCAAGGACAAGGACGCCAAGGCACGCGCCGAAGCGTTCCACATGGGCAACGAGGAACAGTGGCTCGAAAACAGGCTGAAAGACAGCAAAAAGTCGTGCTCTGGAAAGACTTGCACTGAAGCAAGTGATGCTGCTATACGAGCGTTGAAACCAAATACTACGTTGATTAGAAAAATTGGCGATAAGCATTATACAAAAAATAGTGACGGTAGATGGAATCTTAGTCCAGTTACCGCAAAGAGTGTAGCTAGTCTTGTTGTTCAACATGCGAACCCAGATAGAAACGAGACGGTTAGTGATGATGAATATGCGGTCGTTGGTATGTTAGATAGCAACAGTCCATGTTATGATTCGGCTATTGCTGATGAATTAAATGAAAAATTCCGTAATAGAGAACCTGGAATGACGATTCAAGATTGCTATGACTATACGGTCGAGAATATTGGTAAATCGCATCCAGAGGCAGTAGAAGCCGGTCGCCAATTAGTACAGCGTTATAATGACGAGTTGAATGCGTCTTTGCAAGAAGTGCTTGGCATAAAACTGTTTTAACTAGTGTAGTTTTGCTTGGTACTACATTTCCAACTCTTCTTAAAGACCGTATTTCATCTAGAAATACGGTCTTTTTTCATTTCAATGTAGCTTTTTGACCATTTTTTAACGCCTTTTTCGGTGTCTGCTAAACATAATGTCAAGAAGCCTTTGAAGAGCAGCATGGTGCTGCCGAAAAGGCACAACCTAAAGGTAACACTATGCAGACACTTCAGAAGAAGAATCTTACTCGTAAGTGGCAGTCCGTGCTTGAGTCCAACCTCGGCCCGGCTATGCATACCCGTGCAGAAGCCAGCGTGATTGCTACCTTGCTCGAAAACCAGAACAAGCTCAACCGTGGTGCTCTTATTGAAGCTGCCAACGTCTCCGCAGACGTTGCTCAGTATCAGCAGTACGCTCTCCCGATGATTCGTCGCCAGTTCCCGGAACTCCTTGCGATGAAGACGGTCGCCGTCATTCCGACTACGACTCCGATGGGTATCTACTTCGCTCTCCGTTATCTCTACGATAACGAACCGACCAAGACTACGGCTTTCCGTAACGGTCAGAAGCAAGAAATCGGTTACGACCTCGTAGCTGACCACACTGGCTTTGCTGGCACGTTCAACCCGTGGAGCACTGGTGCTGGCGAAATGCTCTCCAACTACTCCGAAGGTACGGCTACGACTGGTGCTTCCGCTACTGGTAACACCTTCGATCCGCGTGAACCGGGTCTCCTCTACAACAACTTCGGCGGTTCCTATGTCGCCGGTGACGACATGTACGGTCAGTACTCCTTCAACATCAAGAAGGCATCTATCAAGGTGATTTCTGGTGCTATCAAGGTCGGTACTCGTGCAATCAAGTCTCACTATACCATCGAACTCCAGCAGGATATGGCTGCCGCTCACGGTCAGGACGTGGAAGCCCTCTTGCTCGAAGGTCTCCAGTTTGAAATTCAACAGAACATCGACCGTGAAATCCTCATGGCTATGGTGATCGTTGCCCAGACCCCGTCTCTCGGTGGTGAAGCTCCGATTAACATGGACCTTGCTGATCCGAACCGCCTCAACGCTGGTATGGGTCGCTGGGCTGCTGAACGTATCGCTGGTGGTATTGTCAACACCATGATTGCAGTCTCCCGCAAGATTGCTCTCACGACTCGTATGGGTTGCGGTAACTTCGCTATCGTGTCTCCGGACATCGCCGCTGCTGTGGCTACCCTTAACAACGGTATCTACACTCCGACCTACCTCCAGACCGATGCCGCTGTTCAGCCGGCTGGTGGCGTTGCTGACGCTGGTTCTCTCTTGAATGGCAACATCAAGTTGTACCAGGATATCTACGCAAACGCTTCCTACGCCCTCTTGGGTTACAAGGGTCCGCGCCAGGGCGAATCGGGTATCATCATGATGCCTTACATCCCTTATATCTTCTGCAAGACCGCTGGTCAGGAAGATGGTTCTCCGCGTCTCATCGTCAAGTCTCGTTATGCCATCGTGGCTAACCTCTTGGGTGCTGGTCAGTTCTACCGTTTGATCCACTTCAAGAACGTGTCTAGCGTCATCACTGGCATCGACCTTGAAAACAACCCGTGGGAAAGCAACGGCTCCGTTGGTGGTGCGTCTCTGCAGCCGGGTCTCTCTTACGAGACTGTTCCGGGTGCTAAGGACAACCTCGTCAACGTCGCTGGTGGTCTCTCCTTCGAGAACAACAACTGGTAATTGTTGACCTAACTTTGCTCCTTGGTTAGGGAATGGCGGTGAAGCAATTCACCGCCATTTTTGTATCTTGAAAGTTCTGCCCGGCGGTTTTGCAGACTATATACCTTCACATAGGATTTGCTGAAAACAGCATTTTGTTGTTGACACCAATCTTGTTTTTATGTATCTTATGGACGAGGCTAATATGTATAGATGCTTAATTTGTGAAAAGGCTGGCAAGGTCGTCGAATATGAAAAGGCGAGTTCTCTTGGGACTCATCTATGGAAAACTCATGACTTGAAGCCACAGCAGTATTACGACCAGTACTTGGCGAAGCCGGGTGACGGCAAGTGTGCCGAGTGCGGCAAGCCGACGTCATTTCGTTCTATTGGGCAGGGCTACAAGGAATTTTGTAGCAAGAAGTGTGCAGCTAAGCACATTGCAGCTGACGCCGACCGAAATGCCCACAAGGTAACTGCCCGTATGGAAACCGTCAACAAGCTTGATGAAGAGACTAACGGCGAGTACCGCAAGAATGTTCTCGAATCTCGCAAGGCTACGATGGTAGAGCGACATGGTGTCGAGTTCTATTCCCAGCACAAGGATTTCAAGGACAAGTATTATGCTACCAACTTGGAAAAGTATGGCGTGAAGTCGTATATCGAGTTGCCCGAGTTTCAGAGACATTTACAGCAAATTAATATCGAACGGATGGGTGTCCCTTATTACTTCTGCAAGCGTAAAGAAGACGCCATTCCGGGCTATATCGAACTTCTCAAGAAGTACGACTGCGAGCTTATCGATTTCGGAAACAAGAAGGAAATCACTTTCAAGTGCAATAAGTGCGGTCACACGATGACCGAGCAAGACTTGTATATCAAGAGCCGAGACAATCTGGGCTGTACGCCGTGTTCTCACTGCAAGCCGAAGGATGCGTGGTCTTCTATAGCCGAAGACCAGCTTCGAGACTATATTGAAAGTCTTGGCTTCAAGACGGAACATTATGACCGTAACTTCCTTGACGTATATGGTGCTGACATCGTTATCGAGTCGAAGAAGCTAATTATCGAGTATGACGGGATTCACTGGCACAATGAGCTTTATCGTCCGTCTGATTACCATCTGATGAAGACAGAGCTTGCCGAGAAGGCTGGTTATAGATTGATCCATATATTCTCCAACGAGTGGGAGAACAAGCCGGATATTGTCAAGTCGAGGCTGGAAACGATACTTGGATGCAATCAGCGTCCGGTGTACGCCAGAAAGTGCGAAGTACGTACGATTAGTTATGAACTGTCCAACCAGTTCATGGAGAAGTACCACATACAGGGCGAGTGCGTAGGTTCTACGCATCGCTATGGTCTGTACGAGGGCGAGACCTTGTTGGCGGTGATGACGTTCGGTCCGGGACGATATTCAAAGAAGGACACGGAGCTTCTCCGTTATTGCACCGTCCCTGGGGTTTCCATTGTAGGCGGAGCCGGTAAGCTTTTCAAGCACTATCTGAAGGAAGTAGACCCGGACAGCGTTGTGACGTTTGCCGACCGTCGCTGGTCCGGCAACGGAGCGTTTTATGACAAGATCGGCTTTACTCTGGTGGGGATTACAGAGCCGTCCTACTATTATGTAGTGGGGAATACGCTTGCAAACCGCATGCAGTTCCAGAAGTACAAGCTGGTCGAAGCCGGTTACGACGCGAATAAGACCGAGCATGAAATTATGTTTGAACGGAAGATTTACCGCATCTACGACTGTGGAAATTATAAATATATTTATCGGAAATCGTTGACAAATTCGGATTGATAAACTATATTTGTATTCAAAGTTCAAGTTCATAGCGGTTCTTGAATGAAAACATATGATTTTAGGGAATATCCGGTGGTCGCTAACCGCTATCTTTGAGCGACTGCTGGATATTCCTTTTTCATAGGTAAAATATGCTTCAGCGTAATAAAGACGGGCTGTACGAGTGTGCGATATGCCACGACGTAGCGTACGAGAATGCTCGTGCACTATCCTCACACATAGGCAAGCATCATCACATCGATGCCAAGACGTATTATGACACGTATATCAAGAAGGAAGGCGAGGACAAGTGTCCGATATGCGGACAGCCATTGAAGTTCCGTTCGCTATCTGAGGGATATAGAGAGACATGTTCTAAGAAGTGTGCCGGACAGCTATTGAAGCAACATCCTGAACGTATTGCTGTACGTCAAGCGAAGACCGAGGCGACATGCTTGGAACGCTATGGTACTACCAACGGCGGTGGAACGGCAGAAGCGTTGTCGAAGGCTCAGCAGACTAACCTTGCTAGACGAGGTGTTCGGTTTGCCATGCAGTCCAAGGAAGTACAAGAGACCGCCAAACAGACATATTTGAAAGAGTATGGGGCGACCACTTACTTGCACAGCAAGGAGGGCGAGAAGGCTGTCGCCGAGACTAACATGAAGAAGTTCAACCGTCCGAACTTCTTTTCAGGAGAGGAAGGCCACATTGCTGCTAGAGAGGCATACCAAGCGAAGCATGGCTATGACCATAACATGCACGATCCGGAAGTTCTTGAGAAAAGGAAATCCGACGAGTTTGCCAAGTACGATGGCAAGTATTTTGTACAGACCGACGAGTTCAAGCAGAAGAGCAAGGAAACCCAGGAAGCCGAATACGGCACTTGGTACAGTGCGTCTGAGATTGGCAAGGCACAGTTGAGGGAGAAGACATTGGCTGAACACGGCGTCGAGTATTTCTTCCAGTCCGAACAGTTCAAGAAGTCCAACGAAGCTACTCTCATGGCTAAGTACAACGTCAAGAACTATTCGCAGACGAAGGAATGGAATGAAAAGGTCCATGCTACAAGCATGCGAGACTACAACGTTCCGCATTTTACTCAGAGTGATATTGTTAAGCAACATTATAAAGAAACTTGCTTGGATCGATTTAACGCACCAAATTTTTCGATGAGCGATGCGTACCGAGAATCACGTCTTAAAAAGTACAATGAAATGCTAGAAGCATATCATTGTGTTGGTTTGTCGTTTTCTAGTTTCTGGGAAATCCGGTTTAAATGCAATAAGTGTGGCTGTGAGTGTACCGAACAAGCACAATTCATCAAGTTCCGTACAAATGCTGGTATGACGCCGTGTACCCATTGTATGCCCAAGAATCCTCCTGTGTCTGCCGAGGAATTGGCGGTCAAGTCGTATATCGAGAATCTTGGACATGTCGTCACTCATTATGACCGTGATTTTCTTGGTACCTATGGAGCCGACATAGTGGTCGAGGACTGCAAGACGATTGTCGAGTATGATGGAATCTATTGGCACTCCGAGCTGTTCCATGACAGCAAGTACCATCTGAGAAAGAAGATGCTTGCCGAGGAGAAGGGCTACCGCTTGGTACATATTTTCTCCGACGAGTGGACGTACAAAAACGATATTGTCAAGTCTAGGCTTCGCTACATGTTCGGCATGGCGAATGTCGACAAGGTATATGCGAGGGAATGTACGGTTCAGTTGGTGGATGCTGCTGTATCGGCGGAATTTCTCGACCGTAACCACATACAGGGCAATGTCAACGCACCGTATAGGTACGGTTTGTACAGCGGAGACAAGCTGGTAGCGCTCATGACTTTCGGCTCCAGCCGATTCGAGCAGGGGGTTACCGAGCTGTTGAGGTTCTGTTCCGACCGCGATATCAATGTTGTCGGAGGAGCCGGAAAGCTGTTTTCGCATTTTGTGAAGGACCATCCGGAAATTAATCATATAGTTTCTTATGCGGATGCCAGGTGGAGTACCGGTCATGCGTTCTACGAGAAGCTCGGGTTTGCGTTTACCGCGATGAGCGACCCCGGTTATTTCATCGTAGACGGTGACATCCGCAAGAGCCGTATGCAGTTCCAGAGGCACAAGATTGCCGGACCTGGCGACGAGGGGAAGACGGAGCACGAGATTACGCTGGAACGAGGATTGTTCCGAGTCTATGACTGCGGACAGTACAGATACGACTGGAAACTTGAATCTGGACCGGAAAAGAGCTAATTTCAGGTTCATGCCAGAGATAGTTTCTACAAGTTTTAACAAGTTGGATATTCAAGACCCGTTTTTCGACTCGCTGAAGTCGATGTACCGTGGATTTGACGATTGGTTCAGCAAGAAGGCGGAGTATGAGGAACCGTGCGAAGTGGTATATGGCGACGACGGCAAGCTGAAAGCCATGCTATATACCAAGGTCGAGGGGTTGGGCGAGGACTACAGCAAGATGGAGAAGCCGTTTGCCCCGAGTTTCCGCTTGAAGATAGGGACATTGAAGTCGGATCTGAGGGGAGAGGGAATCGGACGGAAGTTTCTTGAGACGTCTATCGAGAAGGCACGTCAGAATCCGAGCATCAAGGCGGTCTATGCCACGATATTTGCCGACAAGCCGGAACTTTCCGGGCTGGTGAAGATGTTCGAGTCTCACGGATTTTCGCGTAGGTGCATGTACTGTACAGGGGAGACGGTATTTGAATACCCGATAACGTGGTGGAGAACCGGGATTTAGGCATAAAACTGGTTAAGGTCAACTGGGCTGGTCGTTCTGACCAGCCTTTTCTGTATGTTTTCAATTTTATCAACACCTTATAAACTGCTTATAACCAAGCGAGATTTTGAAGATGGTACAGAAGGACGGAAAGGCATTGCTGTCGAGCATTCTTAACAACGACAAGGAATCGGTACGCCGCATCGTGGCGTCGTATTTCGAGTCGATGATGAAGAGGGAGATGGACAAGGCGTCTGTCGCCATTATGGAGTCAATCGGTTCCACTGCCAAGTAAGGGGTTGGATTATGAGACATTTAGTTGGTGATGTATTTCTTGAGGGCGTGACCGCCAAGATGATGGACCGGAAGGACGAGTTCGGTGTCGGCGTGAAGCGTCTTGTCATCGAGGGTATCGGCATTGTGTGCGATATTCCGGGTATAAACAACCGTGCCTATCCGTTGCGTATCATTTCACGTGAAGTCGAACGTCTCATGAAGGAGATGGTGTCGAAGGGACGCCTTGCGGCAGAGCTCAACCATCCGCGTCTGGACGTGAACGGCGACGCCAAGGACTATCCGATTTTCGAGATGAACCTCGAGAAGGTATGTGCCTTGATCGAAGACCTCCACATGGAGGGGAACAAGCTCATGGTACGCATGGTGGTCTTGGAAGAGACCCCTGCCGGAAAGACGCTTGCCGGGCTTATCCGTGGCGGATATCATCCGGGCTTCTCCCTTCGCGGTGCCGGTTCTACTGTACCGGCTGGCGACCACGAGGAAATCAGCGACGACTATACCATGATTACCATTGACGTCGTGGGTAACCCGTCTTTTGGTCAGGACGCCATCTTCAACAGCCGTACTGAAAGTGTCGAGAAGAAGGGCAAGACATTGACCGAGAGTATTTCTGGTAATCGCAAACCGCTTATCGAGTCTATTCAGAGCGTAATGAACAGCTATGGCAAGGCTATTGCACGGAATTACGAAGACCTGATGATTTGTCCGGGCGTTTACAACAAGAATGCACTAGTTTCAGCATTACGCCAGGGAGTTTAAGAAGATGGAACTTTCTAAGATTTTGACAGAAGACGAGATGTCGCAGCTTTCTCCGGAAGTCGTGACGAAGCTGGAATCGGCATATCGAGCCGAGCTCGCCAAGTCTATCGAGTCGGACGCCGTTAAACAGCGTAAACAGGTCGAGAAGATGCTGGAATGCGTGATGGACCGTGCAGACAAGATGATTGCCGAGGCGGTTGCAGATAACGTGTCCAAGTTCAAGGATACGGCTGTGAACGACAAGATGTACAAGGTGTTGAAGGCTATTTCGGCTTGCATGGAAAGTGCCGGCATTTCGTTTAACGATGAGCTTGCCCAGGCTAAGAAGGCACAGAGGGATGCCGAAGCCAAGCTCCAGGAAGCCTACAAGGAACTGAACAAGTCCAAGCAAGTGGTGAACGAGCTTACGAAGAAGGAGTTCATCATGAAGCAAGTCGAGGGAATGAAGCCGGATGCTGTTCAGGCAACGCTTTCTAACTTCATGAACCCGAAGAAGGACGTCCGCGAGATTACTAAGGAGTCTATTGCTAACTTCATCGGCCAGAACGAGAGTGGCGGTGACGTGCTCATGCTCGACGTCGACGCTGATGCGGATGGCGAATTGAACATGGCCAACGTTGAAAATGCACTCAAGGACATCAACCACGAGCTCGACATGGAAGAGAAGCCGAAGAAGACCCAGAAGATGGTTTCCAACGGCAATACGCTTAACGGAAAGAAGATGACTGGCGAGAGCCGTTTCGAGAGTCTCGGGAAGGGTCTACAGCCGCAACGTGTCTCCATTCCTACTCCGAACGTGACGCTTGAGTCGGTTGACGGAGTTGCTTACAGCAATGACGACCGCGATGTCGCCGATGCCATGAATCAGCTGCAGGAGTTCGCCGGAATCGGCGTTGGAAAGTTCTCTTAATTTTCTTCATCATAGATAACCTCCAGGGGCGTCCGGCGACGGACGCCCTTTTTGATGTAGTTTAAGCTAGGAAACGTACCTTCCGTTATAAACTACGGAAAAGAGGAATTATGGCACAAGAATTCACATTCGCTCCTAGAGTACCGCAACCGCAACCGCAGCCGGTTCAGCAACCGCAGATGCAACAGCCGATGTATCAGCAACCACAGCCGATGTATCAGCAGCAACAGCCCGTGTACCAGCAACAACAGCCGGTGTATCAGCAGCCGTATCCTAACATGGCTCCGCAGATGGCTCCGCAGATGGGTTACGCATATCCGCAGACCAACATTGCACAGCCGAATGACGGTTCTCGTGAGTTCATGGAGGCGTACAACAAGAACAAGGCTGCATACGACGAGATGAACCGTAAGGTGAAAGCCGGTCCGACGAAGGAAGATGCCAAGTCGAACTACGAGAAGATGGAGGCGATGGTCGAGAAAATTCAGACCGATGTCGAAGGAAAGAACATCGAGTCTGCAAAGAAGGCTGAGACGCTCAACGAGTTGGTCGACTTGCTGACGACTGTCATCAACGCCATCGACAAGCCTGAAGTCTGGCTTCCGAAGGAACGTATGAAGTATGCGGAAGCACTGAAGAGCTCAAAGCTCGGTACATCTCTTGTGAAACACTTGTCTAGCTACCGTGACACCGTTAAAAGACTAGGTTAAAAATGGCACTACCGCTTACACTATCGAACTATGCAATCGCCTACGGCGAGTCGGAAGTACCCGTCTACGTGTATCCCGAGAAGGGTTTTTTGCTTACCAGCGTTGCAATGCATGGCTTCGCTCGGCGTGAGTGTAGGTTTTTGAATTTTCTTGTCCAGCGTCAATTCAGCTACGACGATATAACCGTTCTTTTGAATATTCGCGGTGTCGGCAACGTATTCTATGTTTGTGAAGGCGGTGAGTGGAGATTCTTGCTGGACGAAGCACCATGCAATATTGAAGCGAAGCCATATACAAACAATAATACGTTCAGCATTGATATCAAGGATGACGCGATTGTCGACATGATTGCCGTGTACGGTGAAGCCGAAATCGTGTCGGTGGTGCTTGACTTGCCGGAATTTACGTCAGAGGATGGCAACCCTCGCATTGTACCGCTTGATTTCTATGTGATGGGAATGTACGAGGATGACGAACAGATGGTCGAGGCTGATGGAACACTGCGAATGACAGTGGTGTCCAAAGACCAGCTTAATGACGTGCTCCCGAAAATCACGTACATAGAGAATCTTGCAAGCCGAATCAATACTGCTGCCAACATAGTATTGCACGGCGAGAATTTCCTTCCCGGAATGAACGTTTACATTTCTCTGGGCGACCGCGATTATGTAGTGGAGTCGGCGAATATCACGTTCAGCGATGACGGAAAGACTGCTAGCTTTACTTTGTACCCGAAGATGCTTGCCGTTGACGGCAACGGTCTTGACTCGTGTGGCGTTTATGTGATTCACATTGGCTTCGACAAGGAACATCTTGACAAGAGTAATCTTGGTCTTATCAGATACAAGTACAATTCAGAGAACTTGGAAGCACGCGACGAGACTCCGGCTTCGATGACGAAGGTTGGTATATGTTTTAACGCGAGTGATATGAAGCTTGTGTATGACACTACTGACGAGAACGGCAACGGTATTCTCAATCCGGGAGCCGGTCCGCTTGGTGACACTATGTATGTCCGTGTTGACGGCGATTGCACGAAGTACAAGTATGTGCAAGTCCGTCTGAAGCGTAACAAGCAGTTGCAACATAAACATGGTGAAATCGTTGTAGATGGTGTCCCTCTTGAGGCTGGCGACGTTGTGTGGCTTACACACCAGCTGAATCCGGAAGATGACGGCCTTTGGGTTGTCACGGCTGGCGATTGGTATGGATATGATTCTGGCGTTGAAATCGATAAAGATACGGGCGAACCCCTAGTTGACTGTTATGCACCAGCAAAGGCTACTCCGGTTGACGATACCTATGTAATCGACCTCGGTGCTAGAGTTACTGATTATGTCGATTATGTATGTGCGGAGAACGTTCCGTACAAGTGCGGAAAACGTACGGTCTGCTCCTATACGGTTGTTCCGGGAAACATTTTGCTGTTGTCAGAACAAGAAGACGGTTTGAATGGCTTGTGGGAAGTTACTTGCGGTGACTGGGTGTTTCTCGGTGATTCGCCGTACAATGACGGCACGAAGATTGACGATTCGCGTGCAATTATCACCCAGAACAATATCGACTTCTGCAAGTGCGGTGAAACCTACAAGATTGAGTATTACTACTTGAATGCATCTTGCTATCTTAATGAGTTGCACCGTGACGTAAGGGTTATGTGTTCCGATGCTTCTATCGTTCCGAACAACGAAGACCATCAAGTGAAAATTACTGAATACGTTGTACGTGTCGGTGAAGAGGATTCTCTCGTTGGCAACAAGGGTCGTACTCCGGGTGACCCGGTCAAGGAAGACTGTACACGTGTCGATGATGATTTTGAATTCAAGAACGGCATTTCGCTTGTTGAAAACTTGCAGTACACATGTCCGATAGAGCAAGTTCCGGGTCCTGATTGTAGAAATATATGCGATATTCCGCGTTACTACAACTTGGAAATGCCTAGCGACTATACGAACAGCAACGACACTAACGGATTTACGATTAAGTTCTGGCGTCGTGAAGTAGACGGCTGGCATCTGTATGCCTACATCTGCTCTGGAACTTTAATGACCGGTCGTGATTTCTACGTCTACCATCTCCATGTCAAGGGTTCCGCTGTTGAGAGCCTTGTCGATGTGAATGAGCATTCGTGGTTCAACCGGAACGGCGGTGTTATTGCGTCTGGCGACATTGATCCGGTCGATATTTCTTGCATTCCATGTGAAGGCGTCGAACAACAGAAAACTCGCATATACATTAATTCGTTTGCGATGACTGACGACACGTGGGAATTCCCCGGCTACAGCGACCATAACCTTGATAGCGACGAGAAACTTTACATGTCGTGGCGGATTAAGTGTACGACATCCATCTTGGGACGTCGTTTGCCTGGGTTCATGGTATTGCCAGACGGAACAGAAGAGGACCAGACCGCTATTGATGCAAATGTGCGTACAAATTGTGACGACATGAAGGATCTCGTTAAGCGTACAGAAGCAACTGGTGACGAGTGCTTGGCTGGCTACATTGCTGGTATGGCGCATATCTGGGGATTTGCATATTACAAGTCCGTTATGTCGAAGTCCCAGTTCTGTGCGGAGTACAACAAGTATCTGAATAAAGACCAAGATTGTATCTATTTCGACTACCATGAGGTGTTGACGACCGATAGCGGTGAAAAGATTAGAACAGACGACTGCCAGCAGATTCGTCGATAGGAGGAATTATGTCCGAATGCGTTGAAGAAGGTGTGAAAATTTATGAGCTTCCCCCTAAGACTGGGACGCCAAAAGATGCAAGTCGCGATTGGGTTGCTGTAACGACTCCTGATGGCAACGACCGTTCTACAGTCCGAATGCCGTATCCGGTTGGTGACCGTAATGTCGAATGTCCGTACTGCAATGACGGCGTGTACGAGAATCCGGAGACCCACGAAGCCGAAACGTGTCCGTATTGCCACGGAAACGGAAACGGCGTTATTGACGTGTCCAAATATGGTATCATCTCGCTCAAGTATGATGCGAAGTCGTTACAAGACAGTACAGATGGTCTGGGCGTCAAGGTTGATGGGAACACCATCGTTATAGACCCGACGCAAGGTTTGACTGTAGTTCCGGCCGCTATCCTTCCGCCTACTGGTTATTTGAGTTCTGGCGACGTACAGCAAGATGGTTCTGGTTATATTGTACCGTCAAACATTACGATATCTGGACACAATATTTCTGTCGAGAGCAATGGCGTTATTCATGCCAATGCCGAAACGATTAAGGGATTCGTGGCGAAGCTCGGTATCGATATACGCAATTCGAGTCATGAAGACGGAACTGAACTTGTTATGTATACGGTCGAAAGCGAAGGAACCGATGAAGAGTGGCATGTTACCTACGATACGACGAAGCCGTATGAGCATTTTGAATTTTCGACCATTGTCGATGAAGAAAAAATAATGACTGGCGTAAAGTTCAAGG
>Ga0265298_10002339_pt1 | contig 26564 bp, 22 predicted proteins | sample AusTroGonzalo_MG_3_FD_193486 | JGI IMG/M metagenome (GOLD analysis project Ga0265298, IMG submission 193486) | Bovine rumen microbial communities from tropical cattle in Woodstock, Queensland, Australia - Gonzalo_01 | ecosystem: Host-associated > Mammals > Digestive system > Stomach > Rumen ...
GGTAGGGGAGTGCTTTGTGCACCGCTCCCCATAAGGCGCTGCCACGAGTTGAACCTTACGCGGCAGACTGCGGAAAATACCTCCATTCTCGGGACCCCGTTCACCATCATGGTGGACAAGATTGAGGGTTGCACTACGGGGGTGTCTGCCCACGACCGCGCGGCGACGATTCAGGCGCTTGCGGACCCCAATTCCAAACCTAGCGACTTTGGCCGTCCGGGGCATATTTCGCCCCTCTACGCCCAGGACGAAGGTGTACTCCGCCGCGCGGGGCATACCGAGGCTGCGGTAGACTTGGCCAGGCTGGCGGGACTCCGTCCGGCGGCCGCCCTCATCGAGATCATGAACGAGGACGGTACCATGGCCCGCATGCCACAGCTCCAGGAAGTGGCAAAGAAGTTCGGCATCAAGATTATCTCCATCCGGGACTTGATAGATTACCGCCTGCGTAACGAAAAACTGGTGCAGCGGGTGGCGGCCCCCCATGTAAGCACCAAGTACGGGAACTTTACAGCCTACGCCTACCGCAGCACCACCGACGGGGTGGAACATGTAGCCTGGGTGGCGGGCAACCCCGACTTCAACAAGCCCGTGTACGTGAGGGTCCACAGCGAATGCCTTACGGGGGACATTTTCGGAAGCCTCCGCTGCGATTGTGGCGAACAGCTTGCTTCTGCCATGAAGTTCATTGGCGAACACGGGGGCGTACTTTTGTACCTGCGGGGTCAGGAGGGCAGGGGCATTGGCCTTTGCAACAAGCTCCGGGCCTACGAACTGCAGGAGAAGGGTTTTGATACGGTGGAAGCCAACCATCACTTGGGGTTCAAGTCCGATTTGCGCCAGTACGGCACGGGCGCCCAGATCCTGGCTGATTTGGGCGTGCGGGAAATGCGGCTCTTGACCAACAACCCCAGCAAGATTTCGGGCATTTCCGCCTACGGCCTTAAGATCGTGGAGCGGGTCCCCATAGAAATTGAACCCAACAAGGAAAACCGGTTCTACCTGCTCACCAAGCAGAAGAAGATGGGTCACCAGTTGCACGTGGACAGCGAATCATCCGAAGTGCCCGTGGCCGAAGAAAAAGTTTAACAAGGAAAGGACTATGGCAAACGAAATCAAGAATTCTCTGAACGGTTCCGGCCTCAAGGTGGCCATTGCCGTCGCCCGCTTTAACGAAGTGGTCACGGACAAACTCCTGGAAGGGGCCCTGCGTCAGCTTGCCCTTTTGGGCGTTGCCGACAAGGACGTTACCGTGGTGCGGGTGCCGGGTGCCTTTGAACTCCCCGGTGTGTGCCGCAGGTTGGCGGATTCCGGCAAGTACAACGCCGTCATGGCCATTGGTGCCGTTATCCGCGGCGAGACCAGCCACTACGACGTGGTGGTGAACGCCTCTACCGGCGGTGTGGCAAGCATTGCCGCCGAAGGCAAGCTCCCCGTAATTCTTGGAATCCTTACTACCGACACCGTGGACCAGGCCATGAATCGTGCCGGCCTCAAGGCGGGTAACCTGGGTTCCAACTGGGCCTCTACCGCTGTCGAAATGGCAAACCTGTATAAGGAAATCTAGAGCCTATGCCCAAAGTAAGTTACAGACCCGCCCGTGTGTTTGCCATGCAGCTCCTGTATGCCATGGAAATTACCGGGCAGACTGCGGGGGATTGCCTCCCTGGCGTTTTGGCCGCCCAGGAATTGAAGGACGACCAGAAGAAGTACGGGATGAAGTTGGTGGACCTGGTACAGGCCCACAGGGAAGAGTTGGACGAGGACATCAAGGCATGTTCCGTGCATTGGGAAATAGACCGTATCGCAAAAATTGACCGCATTGTCGCAAAAATCGCCATGGTGGAACTGCTGTTTGTGCCGGACATCCCGGTCAAGGTTGCCCTTTCCGAGGCGGTGCAGATCTCTACCAAGTTCAGTACCGATTCCTCGGGAGCCTTTGTAAACGGGCTCCTGTCTGGGTTCATGCAGAAACGGAATATCAAAATTTGATAGTGGAATTATTCAAAGACAAAGGAATCAATCGTGATTAAGGAAAAGTGGATGAAGCATATTTTCGCAGGCATTGCAAGCCTGGTGGCTCTGGTGGTGTATGCCATGACTATGGCGCCTACGGTGAGTTTCTGGGACTGCGGCGAGTTTGTGGCCTGTGCCAACACCTTGGGCATTCCCCATCCCCCTGGAACGCCCTTCTTCGTGTTCTTTGCCCGTGCAGTCATTGTGCTGCTCCCCTTCGTGGAAGAAATCGCGAAAAGGGTGAACTACATCTCCGTGGTCAGTTCCGCGGCAACGGTCTATGTGACTGCGTTGTTTGCCTGGGACCTGCTTGCCACCGTCCTCAAGTCCGACGCCCTTGCCGAAAAGATTTCCTCCAAGGTTCGCACGATTGTCCTTGCCACGGCGGCCCTCGTTGCCGGATTCCTGCTCACCTTCTCCGATACCTTCTGGTTCAACGCGGTGGAAGCCGAAGTTTACGGCATCGCCATGTTTATCTTGATGCTCATCTCTTACTTGGGCCTGGTGTGGTACAACCGCAAGGACGAAGACGGTAGCGACAAGTTCCTGATTTTTATTTGCTACATCGCATTCTTGGGGGTAGGCGCTCACCTTTACACCATGCTTACGGTTCCTGCGGTATTCGTGCTGCTTTTGGTGGCCCAGCCCAAGAAGATTGTGGAACGGATTCCCATCTGGATTACGGGAACCCTTCTTTGTTCCGTGATTTACATGGTTTCCGCCTTTATCGAAATTTCTTTGGCTTGCTTGATTGTCTTGGCCATACTTGCCGCAATCAAGCCTTTCTCCTTGAATGTAAATAAGGCTATTCGCCTTTCCTTGGCCTTTGCCTTCTTTGCCCTGATTGGCTACAGCACTCACCTTTACATTCCTATCCGTTCTGAACTGAACCCCATTATTGACGAAAACGACCCTGAGATCAACATTCGGGACGAACAGGGCAACCTGCAGTTAGGCAACCTGTTCAAGAGTGAAAACTGGGAAGCCTTCAACAACTTCGTGGAACGTAAGCAGTATGGTTCCGAAAGCATGCTTTCCCGTGCCTTCTACCGCCGTTCCCAGATTGCACACCAGGTGCTGTCTTTCCCCAGCATGAGCTACGGTGGCTACCAGATGGCCCAGTACCTGCCCTACAAGGTGGGCGGCGTGAATTACGCTAACGGGGTCTATACCTTTGATGCCTCAGAGAACGAACCCCTGGAACGCTTCGGCATAAAGTTCCCCACCCAGATGAGCTTCATGGGCGACCAGATTCTGCCCCAGCTCCTTATCTTTATCCTGTTTAACGGCCTTATCGTGATGGTCTGCTCCTTTATGTGGAAGCGGAATCGCCGGTTGGGCATTTACGTGTCGGTGCTGTACGCCTTGTGCAGTTTGGGACTCCTGTTCTACATCAACTTTGCAGACGGTACTCGCATGGAACAGCGGGAGCACGATTACTGGGTGAGCATCATGAACAGGAACGTTCAGGACTTGAACAGCCGCGGGGCGGCAATCCCCATGGTTCCTGATCCCAATGAGCTTATCGATATCCGTCAGGGTATTGAACGTGCCAAGATCCGTATGGAAAACCTCCGCCAGCATCAGGCTCCCGCCACCAAAATCGCGGAAGTGGAAAAGCAGATGGCTGCCTTGCAGAATTCTGCTGCGTGGCAGAGCTGGCAGAAAATTGAAAGCGGTTTTGCCCAGGTGGGTGCCCGGGCTCCGTTCCCCGATGCAGTCCACATGGAAGTTCGCGAGCGTGATTACTTCTATACGCCCGCATTCATCTTTATGAGCATGATTCTGGGCATTGGTGCGGGCATACTGGTGTTTGTTTGCGCTACTTCGGCCTATGTCGCTTTTGCAACGCCTTTGGCCGCCCTGCTTGCTGTGGTTTCCTTTGCGGTTCCCTGCATTTCCAACTACCAGGAACACGACCGTTCCGGCCTGTGGGTGCCTTGGGATTACGCCTATAACTTGCTAAACAGCTGCCGCCCCAACGCCATCCTCTTTACCAACGGCGATAACGATACCTTCCCCCTGTGGTTTGCTCAGGAAGTGGCGGGAATCCGTAAGGACGTGCGCGTGGTGAACCTTTCTTTGGGTAACACGGACTGGTATATCAAGCAGATGCTGGATAACGAACCCGTGCTTAAGCTCAGCTACGATAAGAAGACCATCGACAGCGACATGGTACTGGACAACAGCTCTGCCAACAACCCCAACCATCAGGTTTCTACTTGGGTCAGGAATGCGGAACGCCTGATTCCCCAGCTCAAGAACCGTATCGACCAGATGGAAGGCCGTGAACTTTCTGCTGCCGATTCCGCTAAACTGTTGCAGTTCAAGGTCCACTATCAGGTGTGGGATGCCTTTGTAGATTGGGCGAACCGTACCCGCAGTGGCATGATGCTGACCCAGCATAAGCTGGTAATTGATCTTGCCTTGCAGAACATGGACCGTCCTATCGAAATTTCCACCACGGTGGGAACCTCCAACTTTATGGGCCTGGAAAAGTACATGGTTCAGGAAGGTATGGTCTACAACTTTGTGAAGGGTGACTTGGAACCCAAGCGCAACGCCTTTGACGCCGCTTACACCGCTGCCCTTATTGATACGGTCTACAAGTTCAGGGGACTTGGAGATGGAACCGCCTACATTAATTCCGAAACGGATAGGCTGCTTTCCAGCTACATTTCCCTGTACCTGCAGATTTCCTTCGATGCTCGTGACCAGATTTCGAAGCTCCGTTACGAAAGGCCCTTTACGGCAGAAAAGAAGGCTGCTGTGGATAGCTTGGCGCTGATGGCCTCCAAGTACTTGGAACTGGGCATTAAGCAGTTCCCTAAGGAATGGCGCTGTTATTGGGCCGCTGCATTCGTGTTGGAGGCTGCCGGCATGAAGCAGGAAGCGTTGAATATACTGAGCAAGGGAATCAGTACTGTGCCTGAATTTGAAGAGGGTGGACGCGCCCGCTTGGCCATGAGCTTGCAGCAGATATCGGAAATGCCTGATGAACCGCTGCAGGTGGAAGCTCCTGCACAGGAAGAAGCTCCTGTGCAGGAAGATTCCCTTGTGGGAGACAGCAGCGGCGAAACTCCCTCGGATTCCCAGCCTACTGAGTCTGGGGACTCCACTCCTACAGTGGCGCTTGCCAACTAGATAGAGGTCAAGATGGATTTGTCGATGGTCATTCCGGTAAAGGAAGAAAGCGAGAACCTTCCTGAACTTTTCAAGGAAATTGTCGCTGCTATGGAGCCCACGGGCTTTACCTACGAAGTCATTGTCGTTGACGATGGCAGTAGGGATAATACTTGGGAAGTGGTAGAGAACCTTTCCAAGGAATACCCCTTTATCCGTGGATTCCGTTTCCAGTTCAACTGTGGTAAGGCTGCGGCACTGGCCCTCGGTTTTTCTGAGGCAAAGGGCGATTACGTGGCCACTATGGATGGCGACCTGCAGGACGACCCTCTGGAAATCCCCAAGATGATCAAGATTTTGGAAGAGGGCTATGACTTGGTTTCGGGCTGGAAAGTCCGTCGCCTTGACCCTTGGCACAAGACTCTTCCCTCGAAGCTGTTCAACCTGACCGTTTCTGCGGTGTGCGGCAAGCGGCTTCATGACTTTAATTGCGGTATTAAGGCCTACCGCAAGTCCGTGGTGCGTTATATCGAACTTTACGGCGACTACCACCGGTTTATTCCCGTTATGGCAAAATGGCAGGGCTTCCGCATTACGGAAATGCCCGTGGCCCACCGTGCCCGCGTTCATGGGGTGTCTAAATACGGTGTTTCCCGCCTGGTTTCGGGGTTCTTGGACTTGGTTTCCCTCATGTTCATGCGTAGCTTTTCTACCAAGCCGTTGCATTTCTTTGGTCTGGTAGGCCTGCTGTTTATGCTGGTGGGCCTTGGAGTGTGCGGCTATTTTGGCTATGAATGGCTGCAGACGGGTGCCCTCCATGTGCGTCCCTTGCTGCTGGCAGGCGGTTTTGCCCTGGTCATGAGTGTCCAATTTTTCTCTCTGGGCCTTTTGGGCGAAATGATGAATGGCCACCGCAAGCAAACTTACCCCATTGCCGATACTCTTGGCGGACAGTGATTTTGTAGATTTAAACTGAGCAGAGGAATTTTGATATGTCTTATCCGAAGAGCCTGGTGATAATCCCCACTTATAACGAAAAGGAGAATATCCTCCTTATCATGAAGGCTGTATTGGAACAGAATTCCTGTTTGGAAATTTTGGTGGTGGATGATGGCAGCCCCGATGGCACCGGTGACATGGTGGAAGAGGAATCCAAGAACAATCCCCGTGTGCACCTGATCCGCCGTAAGGGCAAGATGGGACTCGGTTCCGCTTACGTGACTGGCTTTAAGTGGGCTCTGGAACGGGACTTTGAACGTGTTTTTGAAATGGATGCGGACTTTAGCCACAGCCCCACGGATTTGAACCGCTTTTTGGAAACAGCAGAAGATGCGGACTTGGTTCTGGGAAGCCGCTATAAGGACCGTCGTATCAGTGTGGTGAACTGGGATTTGCACCGCTTGATCCTGAGCTATGGTGCAAACATCTACACTCGCATGGTGACCCGTCTCCCTGTAAGCGATGCTACCGGCGGTTTCAAGTGTTTCCGTCGTGAGGCCTTGCAGGCGCTGAACTTGGACAAGATGAAGAGTGACGGGTACTGTTTCCAGATAGAGACCACTTTCAAGATTTGGAAGAAGGGCCTGCGGGTAAAGGAAATTCCCATAGTGTTTACGGACCGTACTCGCGGAACCTCCAAGATGAGCGGGGGAATCATTTCGGAAGCGTTCTTCCTGGTTCTTAAACTCCGCCTTGGACTGGCGTAATGTATTCCTGCTCCATCATCATCATCGCTTACAATTCCTGCGACTTTATTCCCGCCTGTTTAAAGTCCATTCGGGATGCTTGCGAAAATGTGGATGCCCAGGTGATTGTGCTGGACAACGGTTCCCAGGAACCGGTGCTCCCTGAAATAAAGGAGTTTTTCCCTGAAGTTACTTGGCTGGAATCCAAGGAAAACTTGGGGTTTGGCAAGGGCTGCAATTTGGCTGAGAAACAGGCGACCAAGCCCTATTTGTTCTTTGTGAATCCCGATACGGTGGTGTCTCGGGATTCTTTTATTAGGGTGTTGGACTTTATGGAGGAACATCCGGAGGCGGGGACGGTGGGCTGCCGGATTTTGAACGAAGACGGTTCCCTCCAGTGGGCCTGCCGCAGGTCTTTCCCCACTATTGTTTCTGCGGTGTCCAAGACGATTGGCCTTGCCGCCCTTTTCCCCAAAAGCAAGTTGTTGGCTTCGTACAACATGACTTACGCCGACCCCGATGCCATTACCGAGGTGGATGCCATTAGTGGTTCATTCTTTTGCATGAAACGGGATTTGTACGAGTCCTTGAAGGGCTTTGACGAAGACTACTTTATGTATGGTGAGGACTTGGACCTTTGCTTTAGAACCAAGACGGCGGGGTTCAAAAACTACTATACCCCTTCTACAAACATTTTGCACTTTAAGGGACAGAGCTGCCGCACCCGTCGCTGGGGCTCCTATGTGGATTTCTACAAGGCCATGCTTATCTTTGTGAAAAAGCACAAGGATCTTTACTTTGTTCCGAATTTCCTGGTGTCTTTTGGCATTCTGTTCGCGGCTTTTGTGGGGATGTTCTCCCGATTGATTCCCAAGTTCTGGAAGATTTTCTTGGATTTGGGCGTAATCGCCCTATGGGCATTGATTGCTTTTAGCCACAGTTCTTTGATAGGCTCTAGGCATTCCATTTTGGACTTTGCGCAGTTCGAGGATTGGTGGCTTGTGGGCCTCACCGCTGTCGTGAACATGATGTTCCTTGTTTTTCGTGGGGAATACACGGAATCCAGCCTTAAAGGGGATAAATTCTTGCGGTTCCTGGTACCGCTGAATTTGCTTGCTGTGGGCGGTTATGGGGCTTTCCGCTATTTTACCCAGACTCCTGTGGCAGAGGGTGGAATTGGTTCTTTGCTGTATGATTCCCACCGGGTTGCCCTTGTCACATGCTCTAGCCTCTTTATCCCCTTGGCCCTTTTGGCCTGGCGTCGCGTTGCGTTTTGGATAAACTATTTCTACCGCATTTTTGCCAAGAAACGCCACCGCTCCATTTTGCTGGGTGGCCGTGAAGATTCCCTCAGCAACTGGTTCGACAGCTATAACGTGATTCCGGGAATCGAAATACTTGGTTGTGTGAGTGGGGAACCTGAAAAACTTTCCGAAGAAAACCGTAAGCACCTTCTGGGCCCCCTTTCGGACATGGAATCCATTTGCAATCGCACGGGGTGCCGTGAGCTCCTGGTGGTGTCCAATTTTTCGGGATACCGGGAGGATTTTGACATAGAATGGCTGGAAAAGCTCCATTTAAGGGTCTATTTGCTCATTGGAAACGGAAAAAACGGCAATTTTGCCCTGGTAAACCTAAAATATCTGCATTAAATTCCCTTTAAAATTACCCTCTTGGACAAAATAGAGTTATTTTTACTTATGTCTAAGTTGTTGATTTTAAAGGCGTTATGTTTGATAAGAACCTTTTAGAAGTCCTGTGCTGTCCTGAAACTAGGACGCCCCTGAAGATGGCCGACGAGGCCCTGATTCAGTTGTTGAATAAAGCTATTTCTGCCGGCACGCTGAAAAACGGCTGTGGCGAAAAGGTGACCGAACCTCTTGTGGAGGCTTTGGTCGCAGAAGACGGGAAGAGGGTTTATCCCATCCGTGAAGGCATTCCTGTGCTGTTGTCTGACGAGGCAATTCTCTTCTCAATGGAGGAAAAATGACGGTTACGCTGGATTCACTGAAAAAGTCCTTCGGCAAAAAGAAGGTGAATACCCAGGCCTTTGCCTGGCTTGCCGATTATGAACGCGAAGCCGGTGATTTGGAAACCGCCTTGCAGCGTGTTGACGGCGGCCTCACCATGTATCCGGGCGACGTGGCGGCACGTCTGGTCCGGACCAAGATCCTCTTTGAAAAGGGCGATTTTGAGGGATGTGTAGAGGAATGCGAACGGGTGCTGAAAGCGGACCCCTTCTGCCTGTCTGCCCAGAAGCGTATGGGCGATGCCTATGACCGCTTGGAAAAGGTGAACGAGCGTAACCAGTGCTACCGTAAGGTCCACGATATGGACCCTCTGGACAAGTTCTGGAAGGACGAGTACGAGAATGTGATTGCGGCTGCTGCTGTTGCTGCCGGTGCTGAACTTGGGGAAATGGACCTCTCCATGCCCGGACTAGACACCCAGGAACCCGGTGCTCCTGCGGATTTCTCTATGGGAGCCACCGAAGGCGGAATGTCCTTCTTGGAGAAGTCTCCGGAAGACGGAGCCGTCGAAGAAGAGAAGGGACCCAAGTTTGGTAGCGGTTTCGAATTTGTAAATCAGGAGCCTGTAGATGGAACAGCTGAACCTTCTGCCGAGGCTGGATCCGCTGAACCTGCCGCGTTTGGCGGTTTGGAAGGTTCCGAAGACGACCCGTTTGCAGCCCTTTCTGCCTTGATTCCCGATTCCGATGCTGGCGAGGAAGCCGCCATGGACAGCCTGCAGGCTTCCTTGGATTCCGCCATGGAGTCCATCAATGCGGAAGAACCTTCTACTCCGGAAGTGTTCCCCTCTGATGATGACATCTCTGGAAACGACGTGAATTCCGCCATGTCCAATTTCTTTGGCGCGGATGACGATTTGGAAGCGGAAGAGCCTGCTGCTCCTGCATCTCCCTTCTCCAACTTTAATCTCTCTGCCAGTATTGATGATGAGCCCGCTGCTGCCGCAGCGGCTACCAATGCTAGCAAGGTGTTTGGCACTCCTGCAGAAGAGGACAAGCCCCAGAGCGTGGACAGTGCCTTTAATGACATCTTTGGCGAAGATGAACTGCCCGAAGAACCGAGCGCAAGTGCTGCACCGGCTCAGGAAGACAAGCCCCAGAGCGTGGATAGTGCATTCAACGACATCTTTGGTGAAGATGAATTGCCCGAAGAGCCGGGCATGTTCCAGAAGTCTGCGGAAGTGACCCCCGAGGAGAGTGCCGCGGCTGAGCCTGTAGCGGAAGACCTCACGGTAGAAGAGCCTGCCGTGGAACCTGCGCCTGCTCCCGTGGAAGACAAGCCCCAGAGTGTGGACAGCGCCTTCAACGATATCTTTGGCGAAGACGAATTGCCCGAAGAGGGCTTGTTCCAGAAGTCCGCTGAAGTTGCCCCTGAGGAGCCCACCGCGGCTGAGCCTGTAGCGGAAGAACCTGCGGTAGAAGACGACCTTGCTTTGGATGAACAGCCTGCCGCTGTTGAAACTGTGGAACCTGCGGTAGAGGACAAGCCTGCTGAATCCTCCGATAGCGTGGGAAGTGCCTTTGATTCCATTTTCGGCGAGGACGACGATCTTCCGGAAGAATCCATGTTCCAGAAGTCTGCCGAAGTGGAAACTCCGGCGGAAGAAGCGACCTTTGGGTCGGAGCCCGCTGCGGCAGAGCCTGTGGCGGAAGAACCGGTGGAAGCATCTGCCGAATTGGAAATGCCTGCAGAGGAAAATCTTGAACTGGAAACTCCAGCCGAGGCCAGTCTTGATTTGGATGCCTCCGGCTCGGACGACCTTGCTGCTTGGACTCCGGATGTAAAGCCTGGTGAAGAACCTGCGCCGACCGTTCAGTCTGGTGAGGCTAAAGAAATCGAGGATGGTGTAGGCAGTGCCTTGGATTCCATTTTCGGTGACGACGACTTGCCCGAAGAAACTCCTGCAGCCCCTGCCGTAGAAACGGCTCCCGCTGCGGAAACCGCTACCGTGGAAGAGTCTGCCGCCGCTCCCGAAGCAAAGGACGACCTTGCCGCAGAAATGGGTGGCGCTTTCGACAGCTTGTTTGGAAACGATGACGAAAGTACCGGTGCCGCCGTAGAAGAAAAGAACATTCCCGAAGAATCTTTAGAAGGGGACTTGGACAAGTCCTTTGACAACCTGTTCGGTGCAGAGGACGCTGCGGCTCCTGCTGTAAAGGAGCCGGCACAACCTGCTGCAGATTTGGATGGCTTGGAATCCGAAGTTTCCGGAGCGTTCAAGGGACTCTTTGAGAGCGATGACGATGACCTGCCCGAAGAAAAACCATCCAACAAGGGTGTGGACTTCTTGATGTCCGGGGATTCCGATGACGAAGTTTCTGCCGGACTTATCAAGGATCCTTCCGCCTCCTTGGAAAATATGTCTACGGAATTGGACGAAAGCCTCAACACCCGTACTCTTGCAGAGATTTACCTGGAACAGGGTCTGTACGACAAGGCTTTGACCATATATCAGGACCTTGCTAAGAAGGATCCGAATAACCAGGAAATACAGGAGCGCCTGAACCAGGTGCGGCAAATGAGTAAGAACAAGTTTGGAGAATAATCCATGGCCGATTTGAGGATTGAACAGCTTCTTCGTGAAATGGTGAAGAGCAAGGCGTCAGACCTGCACATCCGTGTGGGTACTCCTCCTATTTTCCGTATCAACGGTTCACTGGTCAAGATTTTTGATACCCGTGTAGATGCTTCCATGATGGATTCCTTTTTGGATGACATTATGAACCGGGACCAGAAACAGCGTTTTGAAAAGAACAAGGAATGCGATTTTGCCGTGGGTGCCCGCGACATGGGACGTTTCCGTGTGAACGTGTTCCGTCAGCGGGGCACCATCGCCGTGGTGATTCGTCACATTAAGGCGAAGATTCCTCCTTTTGAAGAATTGGGACTTCCCGAAATAGTGCGTGACTTGGCTTTGACCAGGCGTGGACTTATCTTGGTGACGGGTACTACCGGTTCTGGTAAGTCTACCACCCTTGCTTCCATGCTGGATTACATCAACCAGACGGAATCCGTGAATATCATTACGGTAGAGGACCCTATCGAATACCTCTACAACGACAACAAGGCCATTATTTCCCAGCGCGAGATTGGCGTGGACACCTTGTCCTATGCCAACGCCCTGCGAGCCGCCCTCCGTCAGGACCCCGATGTGTTGCTGGTGGGCGAAATTCGTGATTTGGAAACCATGGGCATTGCGCTTACGGCTGCGGATACGGGCCACATGGTGTTTGCCACCATCCATACCACCAACGCCACGGAAACCATCCAGCGTGTGCTTTCCATGTATCCGCCTCACCAGCACGATGAAATCCGCTTGCTGTTGGGCGAAGTCTTGGCTGGCATTATTTCATTGCGTTTGTTGCCCACCAAGGACGGCAAGGGCCGTGTACCTGCCGCAGAAATCTTGGTGAATACCGCTGCCATTACGGAATACATCAAGGACAAGGACAAGTTGGGCATGATCGAGACTGCCATTGCCGAAGGGCACATGCAGTACCACAGCCAGACCTTTGACCAGTCCCTGCTGGAACTCTACAACCAGGAAAAGATTACCCTGGACGTGGCCTTGAATGCGGCTACCAACAGGGATGACTTCGAACTGAAGATTCGCGGTGTTACCGGGACTTCGGAACGTGGCTGGATGTAGCCACCCGCTGGTTTTTCTTTTTTCGGTTTTGTATATTGCGCCCCGGACACCCCGGGGTGTTTTTGCAGGTTCCGCCGGAATCTCCTTTTCAAATGAAATTTACAGGGAGATTTTACGGTGAAGAAGTTTTCCCTTTTACTGTTCTTTGTTTGTTGCGTGAATGCCGTGGCGGCCCTGGGCAAGCTTCCCGAGTCCATAAGCCTGGACTTTGTGGCGACCCCTGTGCAGGACGTGGCCCGTTCCTTGTCCTTGGCCTACGATGTTCCCATTCTGGTAGACGCCTCGGTGCAGGGCTCTGTCACCTTCCATTTGGAGGGGGTTCCTTTTTTGGAAGGGCTTACGGCATTGTGCGATGCCAACGGCTTGGAGTTGGTAAAAGAAAATAATTTGTTTGTAATGCGGCCCAGGAAGGTCCGTGGTGAAAGCTTCATTCGGGCCCAGGATTCCCTGGTTTCTTTGCAGGTCAAGGACAAGGATGTTTTGGAATTTATGGAGGAGTTTAGCGCCAATACGGGCTTGAATGTGCTGTGGGCACCTGAAATCCGGGGAAAGGTCTCGGGAAGTCTCAAAGATATGACTTTTGAACAGGCCTTTCGCTCCTTGATGGAGACAAACGGGTTCAAGGTGGAAAAGAAGAATTCCTGCTTGGTGGTGCGCGGTAAAACAACGGGAGCTGCATCTGAATCCAAGGAGGCTTCCCGAATCTGGAAAAACGGTGAACTGTTTGAGGTGCACCTGGATGGGGTTTCCATTGGGGAGGCCCTGAAGGAACTGGCAGAACTTTCGCAACTGAACCTTGCCATGTACGGGAGTTTGGATGAAAAAGTTCAGTTGGATTTTGCCCATGTTTCTTTGGATGCAATGCTCCAGGCCATTTTTAAGGGGAGCCGCTACACCTACCTGTTGGATTCCAACACCTTGTCCGTTTCCCAGGGTGGGGTGAAGGATCCTCTTTCTGTGACCTCCCTGTACCCTCTAAAACATTTGCATTCCGAGAAGGCCTTGCAACAGTTGGGAAAAATACACCCCGGTAACGGCCTTGTGGTTTCGGAGGTCAAGGAACAGAACGCCCTTTTGCTTGCGGGTTCGCCTAAAGAAATTCAGTCGGCAGTTCGCTTGCTGGAAAAAATCGATGTGCCCTTGATGCAGGTGACCCTTTCCTGCATTATCGTAGAGTTCAAGAAGGGCAAGGCCTTTGAAATCGGCTTGCGGGGTGGTACGGGCCGGCGTACTGGGGAAGGGAATCTTGGGGTAAAAGGTTTCTTGGATTTTTTGGGGAAGGACGCTACAGGGAAGGGTGCCGTAGGGAAAATAGGAATCTTGCCCGACCGCTTTGAAATGGAACTTGCCTCCATGGAAGAGAACAACCAGGCGAAAGTATTGGCTCGCCCCAAGCTGACGACTTTGAACGGCAACAAGGCGGAACTGAACGTGACCAATACGGTCTATTACTTGGTGAGCCAGGTTTCTGCGGAAGGTTACCCCATTACGGATTACCGTTCTTTTAACGACGGGATTTCGCTGGAAATCACGCCATCGGTGACTCGGGAAGGCGTCATCACCCTGGACGTGGCTCCCGAAATCAAGACGGCGGGTCGTAGCTCTGGGGATGGGCCTCGGGACATTAGCACTAGGAACCTGAAGACGGTGGTGCTTTTGAAAAACGGGGAGACCCTGTGCCTTGGGGGCCTTGTCCGCAAGAACGAGACTGAAGTCCGTTCGGCGGTGCCGTTTTTAGGGAGCCTCCCACTGGTTGGCAGGTTGTTCAGCTACACCAGCAGCGAAGAGGAAGAAAGCGAACTGGCCATATTCATTACGCCCGAGGTGAAGTTCTGATGGGGCGTGCTTGTGCCGTAGCGGCTAGGATTTGCACTTGGGAGGTGGTGACCGGCTTTGGGGCGGAGGAATTGTCCCGCGAAATGCTGGAGGACTGTTTTCGGCGGGACTTTCCCGATTTTGAGGGGATGCCCCGGTTCTGGAAGATGGTTTCCTTCAATTCTGCAGAAGGTAGGCGCCACCGCTACCTTGTGATTCATGCGGCCACTGAGCTTAGGGGGCGCCGCGAACGCGTAGTCCCGAGGAGTGTGTCTCTTTTTGCGGTGGCGGATAGGGAAATGAGGGTGTCCGGCGGTACTACCGGAAATTACCGTTTTGCCGCCATAGCGGGGGATTGCCTTTATGTACTGGTGTTTTACGAGGGCAGGCTCTGCCATTGGTCCGAGGAATACGGCTATGGCGGCAAAGAATCCCTGGAACCGGCGGAAAAAAGGGTGGAGGCTTTTGACGCCTTTTTGAAGGAGGACTCCTTGTTCTCCCAAGGGGAGGGATTCGTGAAAGGCCCCTTGACGGTTCTGGATGTAGATTTTGAAAACCTGTCGGGTGCTTGGCTGGCTGATTTAAAAAAGGCCCTTCGGGACCCGTTTTGGAAAGGGTTACACCTGGAGCCGAGAAGCCCAGGAAGGCAGACGGCAAAGTCTATAATTCTATTATTGCTGTTGATGGTGGCGGGAATGACCATAGGGAACAGCCTTGAGCCCGGATGCGAAACATTGGTTGGTCCGGAGGCTCCCGCATTGTCTTTGCCGGTAGTGCCTTTGCCTGCCATGAAACCTGTGCACAAAGAATTTGGCTCCCGCGACATTGTTTTCCGCGAAGTTCGTTCCACTCCCGAGTGTATTGATCCCGTATTGGAAATCCGCGGGCTTGTGGGGGACCGCCTGTTTTCGGGTGTGTTCGGTGGGCAAAACGTGGTCAAAAAGGCGGGGGATTCTCTGGGGGCCTTCCGGGTGAAATCCGTGCTGCGGGACCGGGTGGTGTTGGAGTGTGGTGGCAAGGAATGGGAGGTGCTCAATGGCAAGGCTCCCTAATTCTCGCGGGTTTGTGCTGCCGCTAGTGGCGGTATTGTTGTTTTCCCTGATGCTGCTCTTTACGCTGCTCCTGAAAACCACGGGCAAACTGAATCCCGTATTGCTTAGGCACAAGGCGGATTTTGAAAACTTTTACAAGGCGGAGTCTGCCATACTGCTGCATTTGCAGGGGTTTCCGTCGGATTACTATCCGGAACTGCCTCAAGTCCAGACAGAAAGTTTTGGCCCTTGGGAAAAAATCTGTACAGCGGATTCCCTTTGCCTGGTGGTGGGTACCGAACCCCATACCATTTCTTTTGGGGACTGGGCGAGTGGCATATACAATTACAGGTCAGAGCTGGAAAAACAGGTCTTGGAAAAGGGGCGGGACAAAACCTTGTATGGGAACAGGCGCTTCTTTCAGGGAGAGCCGCTTATGGAAGGGGTCTTCCGCGATGGGGATTTGGAGGTGGATTTTTCGGACAGCGTGCGTAGTGCCAGTTTCTGGGTGCAAGGGACAGTCCTTTTCCGGGGGCAGGCCCACTTTGACACCCTCCGCCTGTACGCCTTGGGGAACGTGGTGTTTCAGGGAGCCGTTTCCTTTGATTATCTGGAGCTCTTTACCCAGGGTCACTTCCGTGCTGAAGAGGAGGTCAAGTTCAGTGGGGTAGTGGTAGCTTCCAGTTTCCAGATTCAGGACAAGGTGCAGGGTGTTTTCCCCGCAGTGGTGGTGGCCCACGGCACGGGGATTCCTTGGGGCGAGATCACTGGGAAAGCCGTTGTGACGGGGGCCGCGGAAGCCCCTGGGGGGCTTTTGGGAGTGGAGTCTTCTGAAAGTATCAAACAGACCGTGTTTCCCGCCTTTATAGAGGGGCCTCGTAAAGTCTGGGGGCGGCTATGAAGCGAGAAACTTGTTTTATGAAATCAGGTTTCACCCTGATGGAGGTGCTGATTGCCATGGCAGTCCTTTCTATTGGGATTGCCGGCATCGGCCATTCCATTAGCGGCTTCTTGCAAATAAAGGAACGGGAGGCGAAAAAGGGCAGGGCGTTGATAGAGGCGGTGTCGCTGATGGAAGAACAGGTGGCCTCGCCCCACTCCTGCATAGACCCCAAGGCTCCCAATGAGGCGGAATCTATTGCAAGGCGAGGTATAGATTTTTCGTTGACCTTCGAGAGAGTCCCTGGTGGGGCTCCCTTGCAATGGGCCGTAATCCGTGAAACTTCGGGCTACTGGAGCGACCTGAACTTAAAGAGGATTGTGAAATGCGTAGAGACGGCTTCACCCTGATTGAGTTGCTGGTAGCCATGGCCTGTGCCGGGATTGTGGCCTTGGCGGCTTTTGGTGCGTGGGGCAACATGCACGGGAATTACGTCCGGCTGCAAAAGGAATACCAGGCCAGTTCCAGTCAGCTCTTGCAAGATATTGTACAAATGAAAAACCGCGTCCTCAAAGGGGAACGCGGCTCTATAGAAAATCGCTATTAGGCTTAGGCTTTTTCTGCCAGTTTTTCGGCTTTGCGGGCCCTGTGCATCTCGATGATGTTGCTGATGAAGTGCATGAAACTAAGCACGCTTACCGAGAGGAAACCTACGGCATAGAGGGCCAGGAAGGGGCCGATAATAAACTTCTGGGCACCGATGTATTCCAGCAGACCGAAGATGCAGTAGACGCCCACCAGGAGTTCCAGAAGGGCCATCCAGGGGAATTTCTGGGCGTAGTGGCTCTTTGCCTTCTTTTTGGAACCGCCGCTCTTGGGCGTGCGGACAAAGCTTCCCTTGCTGCCAGCGACGGCAGAAAACACGGCACGGGAGTTGCTTACCGCAATGCCTACGCCAAGGGCCATCAAGATGGGCAGGGAAAGCAGGCGGATTTTCCAGCCGGTATAGCCGGAACAGCGCTGTGCCACAAAGTAAAGTACGGAAGGAGCGATAGCGGCAAGGAAGATAAAACTGAAACCGACGGTGTACGCCCAGCTGGGAAGGTGACCGACGGGCTCAAAGAAGGCGAGCAGAGGCCAGGCGCAGAGGGCCGTAAAGAGCATACAGGGGTGAATGGAATAATGGGTCGTGTGGAGGATGGCTCCAATCTTGATGCGGAGGGGAACCTTGGCCTTGAGCACGCGGGGGAGAATCTTGATGGCGGTCTGGATGGATCCCTTTGCCCAGCGGAACTGCTGCGCCTTGAAGGCGTTGATGTCGTTGGGGAGTTCGGCAGGGACGATTACGTCGAAGACGAACTTCATCTTCCAGCCGGCCAACTGGCTACGGTAGGAAAGGTCCATGTCTTCGGTAAGGGTGTCGCCTTCCCAGCCGCCACCGCCATAGATGGCCTGTTTGCGCCACACGCCGGCGGTTCCGTTGAAGTTCATGAACAGCTTGCCCCAGCTACGGGCGGACTGTTCCACCACGAAGTGTCCGTCGATACCGATGGACTGGGCGAGGGTAAGACCGGATTCCGTGCGGTTCAGATGGCCCCAGCGGCCCTGGACCAGGCCAATCTGCTTGTCCATCACCAGGTAGGGGATGGTCTTCAAAAGGAAGTCCTTCTCGGGGACGAAGTCCGCATCGAAGATGGCCAGGAAGTCGCCCTTGGCTACCTGCATGGCCTCTTTCAGGGCGCCCGCCTTGAATTCGGAACGGTTCGTGCGGTGGATAAGCTTGATATCATAACCCTTGGCGGCCAGTTCTTCCACCTTTTTCTTGGCCACTTCGTAGCACTCGTCGGTGGAGTCATCCAGAACCTGGATCTCGTGCTTGTCCTTGGGGTAGTCGATAGCACAGACCGCCTCCAGCAGTCGCTCCACGCAGTTGGCTTCGTTGAACACGGGCAACTGGGTGGTGACCTGGGGCAGGTCCGCCATGGAATGTTCGCGGTAGAACTGGAGGAGGTTCTTACGGTCGGTTAGACGCGTTTTTCGGCTATTCTTGAGGAATAGGTAAATACTGTAATAGCAGCCAAATCCGTAAATGACCAAGCCAACGCCTGCGATGACGTACACCACGAACATCGCATAGAGTAGGACACTGTTTATCATAATATCAAAAACCTTTGCATACTTGAATGCTCGGTGCCGAATATAGAAATGTTAACAAATCTTTTCTACATTCAAAATGCTTTTTTTACATTTTTTTTTGTCACTTTTACACTATGAAAGACAATCCGCTGCATCAATGGGTTCAGTCCAACAGGGGCAAGGAAGGTTTTGGGGATTCCCTGGTGAAACTCCTGTCTTTTGCTTGCTCAGAATGGATCCGGAGGGAGTGTTCCGTATCCCTTACTGGCAGTGATGGTCTATCCTGGTTTTTGGCGAAAGGCCCTTCAAAGTTTCCTTTGTCTAATTGGGTGGAATCCCCGGAAAAAAACGCCGAAGCCATCGTGGACTTTTGTGAGATGTCCAAGACCAGTCCCATTCCGGAAAGTTTGAAAATGGATTTCCCGAGATTTTTGGACTTGCGGGGCGTGGTCTGTCCCGGAAATGCGGTGCGGGCGCGGCTTGTAATGGCGGGATTTCCGTCGGGTCGGCCCTTGGATTTTTATCTGGATGAAGGGTCCCCTATCGAGAATGTCCCCGGAGCATTGGTGGCAGACGGGGTAAAGGTGCTTTCCAGGGAAAAAAAAGAGGGTTATTGGGTACTGACGGTGGTCAAACCCGAAAACAAAGTGTAGATTAGGGGCATGGAGAACAGAATCCTAATAATCGGTGACGGTATCTTGGGTGATGCGGGAGAGGCTGCTTTCCGCTGTTCCGAGATGCTTTTGTGTGCGGAACCCAACCGCCCCATGCAGTTCTCCATAAACGCTCCCGTGTTGCTTTCGGTGCCGCAACTATTGGCCCGAGCCTCTTCCGACATTATCGGTAAAAAGGCGGGGCGCATTGTCTTGGCACTGGGCGTGGACGAGATGAAACGGGAACGGGGGGATGGAAACCTGGTCGCCGGCCATTACCGTGAACTGGTAGATGAACTTTTGAAAAAGACCCAGTCCGGATTGTTCCTGGTGACCATTCCCAGGGACATGCTTCCTGAATCTGATGGGCAGGTGGACCTGCTGAATGCGGCAATTAGGGATTTCGCAAACTTGGAACCGGAACGGGTTGGCATTTTCGACTGGGAAAAACACGTGGAAGATTTCAAGGAAAAGCAAGAGGAACGGGGCAAATTTGGCCGTAGTTTGTTCTCGGATGCGGCAAAACCCACCTCTTTGTGCATCACCCTCCTCTCCATGTTCCTGGAAGATTGTATATTGAAAGAGTTGAATAAAAGGAGTTACCATGAGTCTGTTTGACAATCATTTTGCAGCAAAGAATGCAGCCCAGAGCAGGGCTTGGGCCATGGACGACGATAAACAGAAAAAAGAGAAGTCCCGTGAACCCGCGCCTCCCAAGATGGGAATTTGCGACAAGTGCCACCGCGAGGCCTTGGTCAAGTCCTATCGCACCCGCCAGACGGATGTTTCCGATGGTGCCGCCAGCTTTGGTACCGTTACCAAGTACTATTGCGAAGAGTGCGCTCCCAAGTCCCGCAGGGAACGGGATGCGGATGTGCCCCAGCTGTCCAACAAGCAGGTGAAGAACCTGATGCGTTCAGCTAAGAAAGGACTACTTTAGCGGTTTCGCCGCAATGTGTAATTTCACATTACACATCTCACATTTCACATTCTTTTTTCCTACCCCCCTTAACGGGATTTGTAAATCTTTCTAAATTTGGGCCCGCCTTTATGCAGGAGAGCCCAGATGCAGCCTATTGATGCCAAGAAAACCGTCAAGAATTATTTGACCGAAGTCGCGGCAACCATTACCCCGGAATTTGCACGTACCCTTAAGCGGGGTTACAGCAGCAAGGATTTTTCCCGTGACCTGATGAGCGGCCTCATTGTGGGAATCCTGGCACTCCCCTTGGCTATCGCCTTTGCCATTGCCTCGGGCGTGGGTCCGGAACAGGGCTTGTACACGGCCATTATCGCGGGCTTTGCCATTTCCCTTTTGGGCGGTTCCCGTTTCCAGATTGGTGGCCCCACCGGTGCCTTCATTGTTATAGTCTATGGCATTGTCTCCCAGTACGGTTACGATGGTCTGGCCTCGGCAACGCTTTTGGCCGGTATCTTCCTGGTGATTTTTGGCCTTGCGAAACTGGGCGCCATTATCAAGTTTATTCCCTACCCGGTGACGGTGGGTTTTACGGCGGGCATCGCCATTATCATTGCGCTGGGGCAGGTGCCCAACTTTTTGGGCTTGCGGTTTTTGGTAAAGGACCCGGCTGACGCGGTAGGCAAGATTAAGCTCTACGCCTCTTCCATTGATACGGTGAATGGTTATGCGGTAATCGTGGGACTGGTGGCCCTGCTGGTTTGCATCCTGTGGCCCAAGGTCACCACCAAGGTTCCCGGTTCCCTGGTGGCCATTATCGTGGCTACGGTCTTGGTCAAGGTGCTGGGTTGGGACGTAGAACACGGTGTGGTGACTATCGGCATGAAAAACCACATCCCCAGCGGTTTTCCGGTACCCCACTTGCCCAATATTAGCTTGGAGATGATGCAGAAGGTGTTCCAGCCGGCTCTGACCATCGCCATGCTGGGCGCCATCGAGTCCCTGCTTTCGGCGGTGGTGGCCGACGGTATGACCAGTACCAAGCACCGTTCCAATACGGAACTTTTTGGCCAGGGCGTGGCCAACATCCTTTCTCCCATCTTTGGCGGCATTCCTGCCACGGGCGCCATTGCCCGTACGGCCACCAATATCCGTAACGGCGCGGTAAGTCCTATTTCTGGCTTGGTCCATGCGGTAGTGCTGTTGCTGATTATGCTGGTGCTGGGCAAGTATGCCGAGATGATCCCCATGGCCGCCCTCGCTGCCGTGCTTTTCCAGGTGGCCTTCAACATGTGCGGCTACCGCAGCTTTATCAAGATGTTCAAGGCCCCCAAGAGTGACATCATCGTGATGCTGGTGGCTTTCTTCTTGACGGTGATTATCGACTTGACGGTGGCTATCGAGGTGGGCGTGCTCTTGGCAGCGGTGCTGTTCATCAAGCGTATGAGCGACGTGTCCGAGATGGAAACGGTTACCGAGGCCCTCAAGGAAGATGACGAAGAGGCCGCCCACAACGAACTCAGCCGCCAGGTGCCCAAGGGCGTGGCGGTTTACGAGTTGGCTGGCTCCCTGTTCTTTGGCGCGGTGGACAAGTTCAAGGATACCATGGCCCGCATTTCGGACCGCCCGAAAATCCTCATTTTGCGTATGCGTAGTGTTTCCAGCATTGATGCCGCAGGTATCCAGATGATTGAGGACCTGCTGAACCGTTGCAAGAGTGAGGGAACGCAGTTGCTGCTGAGTGGCGTGCATGCCCAGCCTGTGGTAGCTTTGACCCGTGCCGGCGTGCTCAAGCAGTTGGGCGAAGAAAATGCCCTGGGCAACATCGACGCCGCCCTGAACCGTGCCCGAGAAATCTTGGGACTCCCCGTGGTGGACACTTCGTCGGAACCGGTGCAGGCACCTACGGTCTCTTGGGAAAAGAGCTTGGACAAGCCTTGGATGCCCGAAGAATCCAACGCTGCGGTGGCGGAAGAGACTCCCGAGGTTATTTCCGAGCGCATGATGGACGAACCCATCGTGAAGATCGAAGAAAAGTAATTGCTATTTGAAGCGACGGCAGTAATTGCAAGATTTGCATAACGGGTGCCGCAGTTCGTGCCTTTCGAAACCCTCTCGCAGTGATTTTGCGAGGGGGCTTTTTAGTACCTGCTCCAGGCTTTGCTCTTGGATGTTTCCCAAGGTAATGATGCCCTGATGGTCCAGGCAGCAGGCCACCACGCGGCCGTCGTGAAGAATCCCCACATGGGTTTCCAACGCATGGCATGTGCCTTTTGCTGGCTTTTCCTCTGGTCCTGTGCCGTTTTCGCTGCCGCCCAGTGCCGATGGGGTCCAGTCCGCGCTGGGCCACTGGAAGCGGGAATCCTGGTGCAGGTAGAGCCTTCCTTTTACGGGGAAGCTCTTATGGCGGCTGCAGAAATGTTCCAGGGATGGTTGCGGCGATTGCTCGCCGGCGTTGTCGGTGCCGAAAATCCGTTGGACCCTTTCCAGAAAGAAACGGTTCCACGCCTTTTGGCGGTCCGCATCGGGAAAGTCCCCTGCGTTCCAGAGCCTAAGGTTGATGTACAGGTCGGGTCGCTTGACCAAGGCCATCTGGCAAAAGTCCAAAACGCCTTGCAGGTATCTTTCTGCCAAACTGCTTTCCAGTTCGCCAAAGGCGTGGGTGGAAAAGTTCACTTGCCTAAGAGCCGCACTTTCTAGAAGGTGGTTGCCCACCCTTGCGATGGTGGTGCCGTTGGTGGTCAGGTTCAGTTTTAGCGGTGTGGATTCCAATGCCTTCAGGTAGTGGACGAATCCGGGATGCAGGGTGGGCTCGCCCAGAATATGGAAATAGACGGTTTGAGCCTGCTTTACCGCTTCGCTTAGGCACCGCTCGAAAAGTTCCGAACTCATGAAATTCCGGGTACCGTTTAAAACCTTACCGCACGGGCAAAAACTGCAGTTCAGGTTGCAGGTGTCGGTGATTTCGATGTAGATGGAGTTCAGCAAGGCGGTATCCGTTTTACCCTATTATAGCAAAGTGGAGGGGTATCGCGGACCATTCGCAGCGGTGGCGTTCAGCAGTCGCCGCCGTGGTTTCTTGTGTACACGGAAAAAATGGGGGAGAATACTATCTCGTAGGTGGAAATCTTTTAGATTTAAAACCATGAAAGCATTATTTATCGGTGGTACAGGAACCATCAGCATGGCCATTACCCGCTTGGCAGTGGCCCAAGGCTGGAAACTCTATTTGCTGAATCGCGGGAACCGTCCTGCAGAGGATATTCCTGTAGGTGTGGAAATCATCAACGCGGACATTTACGACGAGGACGATGTCGCGGAAAAAATCCACGGTATGGAATTTGATGTGGTCTGCGACTTTATCGTTTTCCACCCCAGTGCCTTGGAACGGGACTACCGCCTGTTCAAGGGGAAAACAAGGCAGTTCATGTACATCAGTTCTGCCAGTGCCTACCAGAAGCCCCTTTCGGACTACCGCATTACCGAGGGCACACCTCTGGCTAACCCCTACTGGGAATACTCTTGCAACAAGATTGCGGGGGAGGAATTCCTGATGCGGAAGTACCGGGAAGAAGGTTTCCCCATCACCATTATACGCCCCAGCCATACCTACGACGAAAGGCATATTCCCTTGGGAGTCCACGGCAAGAAGGGCAGTTGGCAGGTGGCCAAACGCATGCTCCAGGGCAAGCCCGTGATTATCCACGGTGACGGTACCAGCCTCTGGACCATGACTTTCAATACTGACTTTGCTCGGGGGTTTGTAGGCCTTATGGGAAACGTCCACGCCATTGGCGAAAGTTTCCAGATTACTAGCGACGAGACCTTGACCTGGAACCAGATATACAAGGCGGTGGCGGATGCCTTGGGTGTGGAACTGAAACCCTATCATGTGTCATCTTCTTTCTTGGCTGCTGTCAGCGATTACGACTTGACGGGAAGCCTTATCGGTGACAAGGCCAACTCGGTGGTGTTCGACAATGCAAAGCTCAAGCGGGCGGTACCCACCTTTCGTACGGAAGTCCGTTTTGATCAGGGTATCCGCCGCACCATTGACTACGTGCTGGCCCACCCGGAATTTCAGGAAGAAGACCCCGAATTTGACGCCTGGTGTGACAAGGTGATTGCCACATTGGAAAAGGCGAAAAAAGAGTTTTAGAGATTTATTGCAGGTCCCGCTGCATCACTTCGCAGCGTTCCTTAGACCATTCTTCAAAGGTATCGTCGGCGATGTGCTGCTTGGCTTCCCGCATTAGGTGCAGGTAGAAATGCAGGTTATGGATGCTGGCCAGCGTAAAGCCCAGGGACTCCCCTGCGTGGTGCAGGTGCCGTAGGTAGGCCCGGCTAAAGTTCCTGCAGCAGTAACAGTCACAGTTGGGGTCCACCGGCTTGTCGAATTCTTCGGCGTGGCGTGCTGCCTTGTAGCGTAAGACGCCTTCGCTGGTAAAGAGCATCCCGTTGCGGGCATTGCGTGTGGGCATCACGCAGTCGCACATGTCCACGCCCCGCCCAATCAGTTCCAGCAGGTTCCAGGGAGTCCCCACGCCCATCACGTAGCGGGCGTGGTCTTGCGGCAATATGTCGGTGCAGAAGTCCGCAATCTCGTACATGGTTTCCGTGGGCTCGCCTACGGAAAGGCCGCCCATGGCAAATCCATCGGGTTCCAGTTCCGCGATGCGCTCGATGGCCTGCTGGCGCAAGTTCTTGTGCATGCCGCCCTGGATAATCCCGAAGAACTGCTGGTCGTAACCGTGGATGGGCGGGTGTTCCTTGAGCCATTCCATGGCTTCGGCAGTCCACTTGAGGGTGAACTTGAGGCTGTGTTCCGCCTCTTTTGCCGTGCTGGGGAAGGGCGTGCATTCGTCCAGGGCCATGATGATATCGGCACCGATTTCCCGCTGGGCGTTCATGACGCTGGCGGGGCTAAAGAAATGCTTGGAACCGTCCAGAATGCTCCGAAATTCCACGCCTTCGGGGGTAATCTTTCGCAGGTCCTTCAGGCTCCACACCTGGAATCCACCGCTATCCGTAAGGACCGGGCCGTCCCAGCCCATGAACTTATGGATGCCTCCTGCCTTCGCGATGCGGGGCGTGGTGGGGCGCAGGTACAGGTGGTATGTATTTGCGAGGATGATTTCCGCTTTGATGTCCTTCAGCTGTGCAGGCGTTACCGCCTTCACGGTGGCTTCCGTACCCACCGGCATAAAGATGGGAGTGGTCACGTCGCCGTGGTCGGTGTGGACCACTCCAAGACGGGCCTTGGATTTCTTGGAAGTCTTTAAAAGTTCAAAGCGGTTCATGGGCTAGTTCCGCTCCAAAAATAGCAATTGTTCCTGCTCTAAAAAGAAAAAAATATATTAGATTTATCGGGAATAGTTCATCGGGAGGCCTTATTACCAAATGAAATCGTATCCTGCATACGGAATACTTTTTCGTGCCTTGCTGATGACCGTCTTGATTGCGTCCTTTTCTTGGGCGGACCCGCAGATCGTTGTTTCCAGTGTGTCTGCAGATGAAGTCCGGGAACATTTGAGGGAACTGGACCGGTTAAAGTCCTCTGGCCTGGATGAAGAATCCAAGCAGCAACTGACGAAACTTTGGGAGGAAGCCTCTGAAATAGCGGAACTGAACGACCGCTGTGGAGAGATCTCCCTGACGGAGGAACTGGATTACAGCTGCTCCCATTTTTACGAGGTGGTACTTCCCGAATTCGAAAGCCGCTACACCCAGTTGACGGGCGAGGTGCGGATGAACGCCCTTAGGCTTTCCCTTTCCATGAACGACAAAAGGCAGGCTATAGAGGCGTGTTACGAGGCGATTCCCTTTGGTGATTTTAACCTCTCGAAGATTTACGATGTTTCTGGAGATTTTATCCCGGAACCTTTGGATGGCGGCAGGGTCGAGGTGTCGTTCCGAGTGAGCCTGCATGCCAATAGGGAAAGAAGGGAAGCCTTTGAAAATAGGGTGGAAACTTGGTACAAGGTCTGTAAATCGCAGATATTGCGTTCGGACGGCAGTGGCCAATTGGCGCCCCTCTTTGAACAGCGCTTGGAATCCAGCAATGGTTTTGGGGTCTATGCCTTGAACCGGGTCTCTGACAAGAATTACGGGTATGGGAGCTATTCTACGGAATACAAACTGGTCCTAAAGAAGAATGTGTCTGCTTCTTATACCTTGAACGGAGAGGAAATTTTCACCCATGTTTTCTTGTGGGGCGACGAGGTCCTTCATTTCAATTTTGCCAGTGGGAGACTCCGCTACAATAGCGACATGGAATCGTCGGATAACGGAAAGGTGGTGCTTTCGGAGTCGGATACACAAAAAGGCCTTTACGGGAGGCTGAAGTGGAGTTCTTCGGGAGGCCGCGGATCCCAGACTTTCAAAGACAAGACTACCGACGGTATCGAGTCCAGTAGTTCCCTCAATAGGCATTTTGACATTGACATAAGGACGTCCTTCCTCTTGGGTATGGAAGGGGTTCGGCAGGGGCTGAGGGATGATTATCCCAGTGTGTGGAACGGGGCGATGGACGAGGTGCCAGACGATTCCCTGACTCAGATGTCCTGGTCCATGGCTGGAGTGTTCCGGATTCAAGGGAGTTTCTTCTTCTCGGGGCTAGGCGGCGGC
>Ga0265298_10002340_pt1 | contig 26559 bp, 21 predicted proteins | sample AusTroGonzalo_MG_3_FD_193486 | JGI IMG/M metagenome (GOLD analysis project Ga0265298, IMG submission 193486) | Bovine rumen microbial communities from tropical cattle in Woodstock, Queensland, Australia - Gonzalo_01 | ecosystem: Host-associated > Mammals > Digestive system > Stomach > Rumen ...
CACGAATTTATCTGTCAGCTTCTGGATTTCGTCTTGGAGCTGTTTCACTTCGTCTTCCGACACGCCTTCTTTTTCAAGCTTCTTGGCATCGTCGTTGGAGTTACGGCGGATGTTACGGATACCCACTTTGGCTTCTTCGGCGGCTGTCTTGGCGCGTTTGGCGAGGTCTTTACGACGCTCCTCTGTCAACGGCGGGACCAAGATTCTCAGGAAATCGCCTTCGTTTTTCGGGTTGAAGCCGAGGTTGGCTGCCTGGATGGCCTTGTCGATGGCACCGATAGAGCTCTTGTCGAACGGCATCACGATGATCTGACGTGCGTCAGGAGTGCCGATATTTGAGGTCTGCTCAATAGGGACAAGCGTTCCGTAATATTCAACCTTCACGCCCTGAAGCATCATTGGGCTTGCCTTGCCTGCTCTGATTTTCTGAAATTCCGATTCGAGATGCTTTATGGCACCTTCCATCGATTCAGTCGTTTCATCCAAAATAAATTGAGATTCTTCTGTCATATACCTTAAATTTTTCGGTACAAAAATACAAAAATTTTTATTTCGTCACCAAAGTTCCGATATTTTCACCGTTGAGCACCTTTGTGAGGTTGCCTTTCTTGTTCATGTCGAACACGAGCATCGGCATGTTGTTTTCCTTGCACATGGTGAATGCGGTAAGGTCCATGACCTTGAGGTTACGGTTGTATGCCTCGTCGTAGGTGATCGTCTCGAACTTCGTCGCGGTCGGGTCTTTCTCCGGGTCGGCGGTGTAGATGCCGTCAACGCGTGTGCCTTTGAGGATGATGTCGGCTTTTACTTCCACTGCGCGCAATGCTGAGCCTGTATCTGTTGTGAAGAACGGGTTACCTGTGCCGCCTCCGATTACGACGACGCAGCCTTCTTCAAGGAGTTTGATAGCCTTTGCCGAGCTCATCGATTCGGCTATGCGGTCGATGTAAAGGCCTGACAACAAAGCGGCTTTCACACCTTTTGACTGCAATGCCGACTGTATCGCCATGCTATTGATGACGGTGGCGAGCATTCCCATGTAGTCGCCCTGAATGCGGTCCATGCCTTTTGAGGCACCCTGCAAGCCGCGGAAGATATTGCCTCCTCCGATGACGATAGCTATCTGCGCGCCAGCCTTATGTGCTGCCGCTATCTCTTCTGCATAATCATTAAGACGTTGAGGGTCAATGCCATACTGCTGCTCACCCATCAAAGCCTCACCACTAAGTTTAAGTAATACTCTTTTGTATTTCATATCTTGAATTTTAAAATTTAGATCAAATTTTAGTACCAGAAACCGACGTTGATAAATCCGACTGGTTTGTCGTTGATGTTGGACCCCATAAGGCTCACCTCGATAGGACCTATCAAGGTGTCGACACCGAATGTCACACCCGCGCCTGCCACGAAGCTATTGTCGTCGAACCACAAATTGTATGTGTTGTTGATGTAACCCGCGTCAAGGCTACCTATAAGATACAGTTTTTTATAGAAATTCCATTGGTATGCCAGCTTGCCCACAGCCACATAGTCGACCACCTCTTCGGTAAACTCGAGTCCGGCAAACGAGATGATGTTGTCGAAATAGTTCATCTTCGACTGTCCGCCCACCATAAACTTGTAGAACAATGGTATGTCGCTGGTTCCCACCTTATAGCCGGCTTCCAAGCCTGCCTTCAACGACGATTTTCTTCCCAAGGAGAACGATTTTATGACATTTCCGTGAAGGACCACTGTATGTTGCCAGCCGTTTGAGACAAGGTCACCACCGTTATTGAGGCCTTCAAAGAACAGCCATTTTCCATTGATGTTGAGACGCCAGCCACGGCGCGCAAAGCTTGGCGAGTCTTCACTGATATAGATATATCTGAGATACAAATATGAATAGAAATGATAGTCGCTATTAAGCTGGTTGTTGCCGACGAAGTCTTTCATGTGGACATAGTCGGCTGCCGCGCCGATACGTATCTCCTGCTTGTTATTTGGCACCAGCTGCATGTAAATGTCAAGGTTGTTGTCCTGAACGCTGTACGAGTTGGTGATTGTCTTGTTGGAATACTGGTTGATATTGAACGAATATACGCTCAGATCGACTCCATAGCGGAACACTTTACCCATCTGTTTGTTGAAACGTGCTTTGATATATGGGCATTCAGCTATGTTGATATCCAAACTGAGGGTGGTGCGGTCGATGTTCTCGAGGAAGTTCTTTGCCGTGATATTGACCAATGCACCAATGCCGTAGTTGTTGTCGTAATGTATAGCCACCGACAGCGAGGTGTTGGCCACTTCGGTACAGTTCACCGTAAGAATATATCCGCCGGGGGCTTCCGACACATTATACCAGATATTTTCGTAATAACCCGATGTCTTAAGCTTCACCAGATTCTCTTCAACCACGTCCAAAGAAACCGTCACAGGCAACTTGTTACCATAGATATTCTCGATGAACTGCTTGTGTTTTTCGGGGATTCCTTGTACGTCCACATCCACAATCGTCAACTCGTTGATAGGCTGGGTATGAGGTCTTTCTATCTCAAAATGGCCCAGTTGCTGAAGCGAGTCGGCCAGACGTTTGAACTTTGGGAAGAACTCGTCGGCGGCATCCTGTCCAAATTGGATAATAGAATCGAAGTCGTTGAACGACAGCATGTTACGACCGTGAAGGTCGGGTCTGATATAGATATCGCAATGGCTTCTGGCGTAGAGGCTCTCTTCGAGTGATGACAGGTTCATCAAGCTGGCGAGCAGTCCTAAGGAGTTATCGATCTGCTCAGCAGGTATCGTGGCATCTTCGAGATCGATGCCGATAATGATGTCGGCACCGTGTTCGGTCATATTCCTCACCGGGAAATTGTTGACCATTCCGCCGTCAACGAGCAGTATGTCGTTGATTTTGACAGGCTGGAACAGGAACGGTATCGACATGCTTGCGCGCACCGAACGTGGAAGGTTGCCTGAGTTCATCTCATATTGGCATGCATGCTCCACATCGGTACCGATGCAGAAAAACGGCACCGGCAGGTCGTGGTAATCGTGTATCTTGTATGCCGGTAGCATCAGTCGTGACAGAAGAAGGTTGACGTACACGCCTTCCACAAACGACGATTTTATCTTCATCTTGCCGTCTGATATCGGGAATGTGGCAAGATAACGCCGGTCATATATTTTCTTCTCGATAGGCTCCACATTTTCCGGGAATACATCGTAAAGTATGCGGTTCCAGTCTTGTTCGCGCACTAGCTTCTCTATCATGTCGGGGTCGTAGCCAATGGCATAAAGCGCGCCGATGATAGATCCGATGGAGGTGCCGGCGATATAGTCGATAGGGACACCCGCCTCGTCCATGGCTTTCAGGATTCTGATCTGCGCAAAGCCTTTAGCGCCGCCTCCGCATAGCACCACGCCCACTTTCGGGCGGTGTGAAAGGCTGTCTTCCAGTATCTTAGCATCAACATCTGACACGAAAAATGTCATGATGAGGGCTATCACCAAGGCAGCTTTTTTAACATTCAGACGCATAACCATTATATATTAAGTTTAACCAGTAAATCCTAAAACCAATAACCCACGTTGATGAAAAGGCACCAATTTTTAGTCACGTTCGACTTCGACAGTTGCAACTCGATAGGTCCGAACATGGTCTTCATACCTAAGGTAAGACCGCCGCCAACGATGAAGTTTTCCGGGATAAACCATGTGTCAAGCCTGTCGGAAAACAGATCATCGATTCTTTGCATATATTGCTCCATCTCCTCCTCTGTCGCCACATCTGATATCCCTATATTGATTAGATCAAGATAATTTTTGAAATATCCGGCGTCGCAGCTGATCACGCCATAGAAATTCTTATAGAAATTCCATTGCCATGCTGCCTTTGCGTAAGCTGCAAATTCAGTATACACTGACAAAAACGGCAATCCTGTAAATGACATGATATTATCGACATAGTACATTTTCGACTGTCCGCCGATAAAAAACATATTATCATCGGTGAGAGGAACGTCGCCCAAACGCATAGCGGCGACGGCTCCAAGGCGGAAAGCGTGACGCTGTCCTATCGGGAATGACTTGCGGACATCAGCTTGTAGGAGGTAAATCGGCCTGCTCTCAGCGTCGGAGAACACCGTATCATAAAGTATACATTTGCCTATCACGTTGATATTCCAGCCTTTACGAGGAAAATCCGATTGGTCTTCATTATTGAAGAAATACTGGGCATAAAACTTCGGATACAGCTTGTGTTTAGAATAATTGTCAATATTAAACTCGCTATATGATCTGTCTTTTACCAAAGTATAATCCAGTCTGAAGCCCAATTTGAAAGAATGGTTCACCGACGGGATCACATGCAGGAACATATTTGCTGTGTTTTGCTGCACTCGCATCGCACCGAAGATACTGCCGCTATAAGTGTTAAGATTGGCTTTCAGATTAATCGCCGAAAGCTCGAGAGCACCTCTGAGAGACTTGGTATAGCGATGCACTATCTGGGCCCTGAAATACGGGTTATCCGAAAGGTTAAGGTCGACGTTGTAGTCGAAGTGTTTAGTGCGGGCGTTCATGTTAAGAAGCACGCCGATGCCATAGTTATTGTCGTAATGCGCTCCAAGGTTGAATGTCAGTGAAGTCTTTTGTTTGCAGTGGAACCGCAAGATATTGCCGTCAGGAGTGTCGATGATCTCGTAATAAACATTGGAATAATAGCCTTGTGAGTAAATCTTCACCACCGTCGTCTCTATCTCGTCGATTTCAAACTCACACGGGAAATCGTCGCCAAACTCTGATTTCAAGATTTTACTGTCATATTCACTGACGCCCACCACCTCGACATCGCTCACCATGATCTTGTCGATAGGCTGGGTATGATGCCTTACCGGCTCAAATGGCTCGATAGCTTGGAGTGAGTCGGCCAAACGTTTCAGCTCTGGGAACATGTCACGCGCGCCTTTCTCGCCGCAATTGATTATCGGACTGAAGTCGTTGAACGACATGATGTTAGCCTTGCCAATGTCGGGTCGGATAAGTATGTCGCACTGTTCGCGTGCCACGTTGCTCTTGTCTTGCGACACCACTGCAATCAGTCGTTCGAGCACCTTCAGCGAGTTGTCGAGCACCTCGGGGTCCGATTTTATGATCTCGAGGTCGACACCTATAATAATATCGCAGCCTTGAGCGCGCACGTTCTGCACCGGGAAGTTGTTGGTGAGACCGCCGTCGCATAGCAGATATCCGTCATATTCGACAGGTTCGAAGAGGAACGGTATCGACATTGAGGAGCGTATCGACTGTGCTAGCGAGCCTTTACGGAACTCTATGGCGTCGGCGGAGATGAGGTCGGTGCCTATGCAAAGAAACGGCACCGGCAGGCTGTCGAAGTCGCGTTCTTTGTACGCCGGCATGGTCAGTCGGGTGAGCAGCATGTTGACGTACACGCCGTCGACCATGGAGCGTTTGATCTTGAACTTGCCATTTTTCAGCGGCACCGACACCAGATAATGACGCTCGTTGAGACGTTTCTCAAGCGGCATGAACTTACGTGGCACCTGGTCTTTGATAATGAGGTCCCAGTTCTGTTCGGTGCATAGCTTCTGCATCATGTCGGGGTCGTAGCCCACGGCGTAGAGTCCGCCCACGATGGAGCCCATACTCGTTCCCGCTATGAAGTCGATCGGGATGCCCGCCTCTTCGATGACACGCAGTGCTCCGATGTGTGCGAAGCCCTTGGCGCCGCCGCCGCTCAGCACCACGCCCACCTTCGGACGGTGACGCACCGTGGCGACGGAATCGGTCTGCACCTCAGCAATGGTGTCCTGAGCGTTCATCGAAAACGTCAGAAACAAGAAACCGATTATCGCAAATATTTTTTTCATTATTCCAATCTGCCATGGCAGTTCTTATATTTCTTGCCGCTGCCACATGGACATGGGTCGTTACGGCCGACCTTCTTCTCCACGTGGATCGGCTGTGTCACCTGGTTTTCCTGGGTGTTGGTGTTGGCTTTCGACAGCAGGTCGGAACGTTGTTCCTTTAGCTTGGTGCGGTCGACGGCACGCGCGCGTTGTGCTCGTGCGTTGTTCGGATCAGGAGCCGGCAGGTTCGACAGCATCAGGAACGAGATGACGTCGGCATTCATCTTCAAAATCATGCTCTCGAAGAGGTTGTACGACTCCATCTTATAGATGACGAGCGGGTCTTTCTGCTCGTAATGAGCGCTGTTTTGCACGGCCTGTTTCAAGTCGTCGATCTCACGCAGATGCTCCACCCATGCGTCGTCGATCATAGCGAGGGTGATGAACTTCTCGAGTGCCAACGAGATCTCGTGTGCGCCGTTCTGCACCGCCTTCTCGATGTTGACCGACACGTTGATGCCTTTCTTTCCGTCGGTGAACGGGATGAGGATATATTTCAAGCCCGGCTGCTTCTCGTAGATGTCTTTGATGACTGGCAACGTCTTCTCGCCCACCAGCTGCATCTTACGGTTGTATGACTCGAGTGCCTTTTCGTAAAGCTTGTCGGCCAAATCAGCGGTCTTGCCGTGTTTGAAGTCGTCCTCGTCGAACGGCACCTCGACACCCATATTTGCAAGCACATCGAGCTTCAGATCATCGAACGACTCGTCGTCCTGATGCTTGGTTATCAACGACTCGCCGAGGTCGTACATCATGTTGTTGATATCTATCTCCAGACGCTCTCCGAACAAGGCGTGACGGCGTTTCTCGTAGATGGCCTTACGCTGCATGTTCATCACGTCGTCGTAGTCCAAGAGGTGTTTACGCACGCCGAAGTGGTTCTCTTCGACCTTCTTCTGTGCCTTCTCGATCTGTTTTGTGATCATCGAGTGCTGTATCACCTCGCCTTCCTTCATTCCGAGACGGTCCATGATAGGAGCTATACGTTCGGAGCCGAAGATACGCATGAGGTCGTCTTCCAACGACACGAAAAACTGTGAGCTACCCGGGTCACCCTGACGACCGGCACGACCACGCAGCTGGCGGTCGACACGACGTGACTCGTGACGTTCAGTGCCGATGATGGCGAGACCGCCTGCTTCCTTCACGCCTGGTCCCAGCTTGATATCGGTACCACGGCCCGCCATATTGGTGGCGATGGTCACTGTGCCAGCGAGACCAGCGTCTTTCACGATCTGAGCTTCTTTGAAGTGCAACTTGGCGTTCAACACGTTGTGTTTGATGTTCTTACGTGTCAGCATACGGCTCAGCAACTCTGACACCTCAACTGATGTCGTACCCACCAACACTGGACGGCCGGCATTCACCAGCTGTTCGATATTGTCGATTACGGCGTTATATTTTTCACGTTTTGTCTTGTAAATCAAGTCCTCATGGTCGACACGGGCGATAGGCTTGTTGGTCGGGATCTCCACCACGTCGAGTTTGTAGATGTCCCAAAACTCGCCTGCCTCGGTGATAGCGGTACCTGTCATACCTGCGAGCTTGTGGTACATACGGAAGTAGTTCTGCAAGGTGATGGTGGCGTATGTCTGTGTGGCTGCTTCCACGTCGACGTTTTCCTTAGCCTCCACTGCCTGATGCAAGCCATCCGACCAGCGACGGCCTTCCATGATACGGCCTGTCTGCTCGTCGACGATCTTCACCTTGTTGTCGATGACCACGTAGTCGACGTCTTTCTCGAACAGAGTGTAAGCCTTCAACAGCTGCTGCACTGTGTGCACACGATCCGATTTCTCCGCAAACTGGCGTAAAATCTCGGCTTTACGCAACACTTTCTCGTCGTCGGTGAGACCTTGTTTCTCCATCTCGGCGATCTCCGAACCCACGTCAGGGATGATGAAGAACGCAGGGTCGTTGTATGCTTTCGCCAGTTCTTCGTTACCTTTATCGGTCAAAACGACGGTATTCAATTTCTCATCGATGACGAAATACAGCTCGTCGTCGATGATATGCATGTTCTTGCTCTGCTCCTGCATGTAGAAACCTTCGGTTTTGAGCAGCAACGACTTCATACCCTCTTCCGAGAGGAATTTGATGAGGGCGTTGTTTTTAGGCAGACCGTGATAGGCACGGAACAGCTGGTCGGCGCCACGTTGTCTCTCTTCTTCGGTGGCATCAGGTTTTGTCAAGAATTTCTTGGCGTCGGCGATGCACATCGTCACAAGACGTTTCTGTGCCTCGTAGAGCTTCACCACGTCTGGCTTCAGCTGGATGAACTCCTGGTCTTCGCCATGCGGGATAGGTCCGCTGATGATAAGAGGAGTACGGGCATCGTCGATTAACACGGAGTCAACCTCGTCGACGATGGCGTAATAATGTTTCGGACGCTGCACCATGTCCTCTGGGTTACGCGTCATATTGTCACGCAGGTAGTCGAAGCCGAACTCGTTGTTGGTGCCGTAGGTGATGTCGGCGTTGTATGCGGCGCGACGTTCTGCCGAGTTAGGCTCGTGCTTGTCGATGCAGTCGATGGTCAGACCAAGGAAATTGTACAGAGGTCCCATCCACTCCGAGTCACGCTTTGCCAAGTAATCGTTGACGGTCACCACATGCACGCCGCGGCTCGAGAGGCCTCTCAGATACACTGGCAAGGTAGCCACGAGGGTCTTACCTTCACCTGTCGCCATCTCGGCTATCTTACCCTGATGCAGCACTATACCGCCGATGATCTGCACGTCGTAGTGCACCATGTCCCAACGTATCGTATTGCCGCCGGCCACCCAGCTCGTGTCGTAAAACACGCGGTCGCCCTCGATTCTGATGTTCTCGCATTTCGCCGCAAGGTCACGGTCGAGGTCGGTGGCAGTAGCTTCTACCACTTCGTTGTCTTTGAAACGGCGTGCCACCTCTTTCAGCACTGCGAAAGCCTCAGGCATGATATTATCCAAAGCCTCGTCGACCTGCTCGAAAACCTTCTTCTCAAGCTTGTCGACCTGCTCGTATATGTCGTTTTTCTTCTCTAGATCCATGTCAGGATTGGCCTCGACGCTCGCCTTCAGCTCCGCAATCTTCGCCTCGTCATCAGCAATATAATTCTTGATATATTCCCTAAACTCAACTGTCTTATGACGCAGGCTGTCGATGTCCAAATCCTTGATCTTCTCGTACGCATCAAGTGTTTTCTGTAATAATGGCTGCAACGCCTTGTTGTCGCGCGATGCTTTATTTCCAAAAAGTTTTGATAAAAAACCCATTTTTTATGTTATTTGTTCGTGAATAAAATTTTCAATTTTAACTCTATCAAAAAGTATGCAAAAATACTAATTTTTTTTCAATACCGACTAATTCTTCTCACTTGAGTCTCAAGATTATGGTCTGGCGATGGTGCCGGAGCCATCCCGACGCGGCCATTTTTCTTCAAAATGACATACGAAGGGAACATCACAACATGGTATTTTTCAAGTAAAAGAATGTTAAAGTCAAGGTTTAAGAGTTGCCATTTATATCCTTGTTTTTCAAATAGTTGCACATAATCATCAAACGTCTCTTTTGTGGCTATTGTGACCACTTGGATGGTGTCGTTCCACTGTTTTTGGAGCTCATTTAACACTGAAAACTCATGTTCGTTGAGCGGAGAATAGCGATCCACGAATTGCAACAAAACCATATCATCTTGATAATCAGATAATTGAACCACTTTACCTAGATTATTCTTTAAGTTAAAATCAGGAGCTTCGGAGTCGTATGTCAAATCATTGATTTGGGCTATGATATGGTCCGCAACCTCTTGATTCTTAATGTATTTCGATGATTTTTTAATATCATTGACGGCTTTAAGTGCATATTTTTTTTCACAGGCATTGCTGAAAAAACATTTTCTGACATTATTCAGATTTACCAACTCTGCCAATTGCGGATTTCGTGACAAAAAGTCAGCATCGGGGGTGACAGTCTTGAAAACCTCCTGGAAGACATCCATATAGGCATATTGCGAATACAGAATCTCTTGATTATCAAAGTATTCCTTCAGCACCTTCTGTTTGTTGACAGCCATTATCACCGATGCCTTGCGGTATTTCACAAAGTCGCTGATGAATTTGTATTTTATCTCTCCTACGCTCGTATTTATTTGATTATCAAGTTCATCGAGCAGTTTCAGATTCCTTTTTTGGATAATGGTATATGCGTTGTCATAAAGAAAATAGTCGACAATCTCCGCAACGGCGAGATATTGCGCATAAAAACCGCCGTCGTCGATAGTGTTGATGTACATCTCGGGCGGCTCTTTCTCGAAAAACGACCTGTTTTCGGCGCGGTCGTTAACCTTAATCTCGATGTCATAATTACCGTTCGGGCAAACGATAAAATCCACATGGTCGAGACCGACGACGATGTCCACCGGAGTGATCTCGGCTATTGTCGTCTCAAATGTAAATTTTCCATCTTTATCAGATTGTGTCTCAGCTAGTTGCGTTTCAAAATACGTCAGTTTATCGGCGCACGACATCAGTCGCACCAAGGTGTTGGGGCGGTTCGTTTTGCCCACTATTTTCACGTTTTGCGAAAGCGCGAAAAACGGCATCAACAACGCCAAAACCGTTAATATCGCTATCTTATTTCGCATAAAACCGTGCTTTTTCAGGTATGAAACCAGTCAGATCGGCATTATTTTTGATAAGGTCGCGCACCACTGTCGACGAGACGCAGCGCACCGTCGGGTCGGAGAGGAAGAAGACCGTCTCCACATCTGGATTGAGTTTTTTGTTAGCCTCCGCGATGATGCTCTCGTACTCGAAATCGGTGGTGTTACGCAGTCCACGGATGATGAAGCCGGCGTTCATCTTACGGCATAAGTCGACTGTAAGTCCTTCATAGCTAACGACTTTCACCTTCGGATACTCGGCAAAGGTGTTTTCAATCCATTTGATGCGTTGTTCAAGCGGGAAAGCGTATTTTTTATCGATATTGACCCCTATGGCGACGATTATCTCATCGAAAAGCGGCAGTGCCTGAAGCACGATGTCCTCATGTCCGCGTGTTATAGGGTCGAATGAACCTGCAAAAACTCCGATTTTCATTTTCTTCACAAATTACATTATAATAACTTGCAAAGATACAAAAAATTTTTGAATCGGCATAAATAATCGTCTTTAGTCATCATGCTCGAATTGCCGCCTTTCTTCGAAAGTCGAAGATTCTCGCATTGATGACTAAAGACTTTGTATAGCTGAAACCACGTCTCTTAATGATGCAAACGTCTTTTCTTGAAAGTCCTTGACGTGTTCTTTATCAACGAGATACACTTTGGATATTCCTTCTTCTGTTTGAGGTATGTTTTTCATTCCGGATTTTGTGCGCATCAGGAACCAGCTGGTTTTTTTGATAGTCCATTGGTTACCAAGGAGATAGCAATGCCAGGTGGATGGTAATTCTCGGATTATTTCAAGGTCTTTGATGCCGGTCTCCTCCTCCACTTCGCGGACGGCGGCCACTTCGGGCGTCTCACCTTTTTCGATATGACCTTTCGGGAGGTCGGGTATGCCGTGGCGTTCGATTGCAACAAATTGGTTGTCAATGACTACCACTCCACCTGCCGCAGGAGCCTGACGGAAGATTTTTTTCACCGCGAGAGCGAGTTTTTCGCCGTCGGCATCGCCCAAATCGAGGTTTTCGACACTCTCATCGGCAAGCCATCCCATGATTTTTTCGGCCAAATCGTCACAATTTTTAACACATTTATTATCAACAGATAACAAATTTTCAGAAAAATTATTTGCCGTCAACGTCCGATTGTTACAAAAAAGTCTGTACATTTGCAAAAAATTTTAGTCAATATATGAACGATAAAGATACCGCTTTAGCATTAGCGAATTTTCTGCTGCAAATTAAAGCAATAAAATTGAATCCTGCAAGTCCTTTTACATGGGCTAGCGGATTAAAGTCACCGATTTACTGCGACAACCGCATCACTTTGTCGTATCCCAACATCCGCACGTTCATCCGTGAAGCTTTTGTGAGGATCTGCACCGAGCGTTTTGGCAAGCCAGACCTCATTGCCGGTGTGGCGACAGGTGGCATCCCGCAGGGCGCTTTGGTGGCTCAGGAACTCGGTCTGCCGTTCTGCTATGTGCGTTCAGAGGCCAAGTCGCACGGCCTTAACAACCAGGTTGAAGGCATAGTGCCGCAGGGCGCGTCGGTGGTGGTCATCGAAGACCTCGTATCGACAGGAAAATCAAGCCTTGCAGCGGTCGAGGCACTGCGCGAGAAAGGCGCCAACGTTAAAGGCATGATGGCGATTTTCACCTACCAGCTCGACGCAGCAGCCGAGGCTTTCAAGAAAGCCAACTGCAACCTCGTGACCATCAGCAACTACGAGGCTCTGATAACAAAAGCCGTTGAAGAAAACTACGTGAGCGACAACCAGATGCAGAGCCTCAAGGAATGGAGACAGAGCCCGCAGGCATGGTCGGAAGCACACGGAGGAGATAAGAGATAAAAGATTAAAGATAAAAGATTTAGGTTAAAATAATTATGTTAATACAGTCACAGTATGTTGATAGCAGCAAGAGCGAGCAGGAGTTTTTCGGCATCGTCAGCGACATGCGCAACATCCCGGCTTTGTTGCCTGAGCAGGCCATCAACGTGCAGACCGACAACGACAACATATCGTTCACGGTGCAAGGCATGGGAAGCATCGCTCTGCGCGTAAGTCAAAGGGTGACATACAGTTTGGTGCAGATGGTGCCGGTCGGAAAGACCCCGTTCCCATTTGTGCTGAGCATAAAAATCGCAGGACTCGGCAACAACTGCCGCGTGATGTACGAGATAGACGCCGAGCTCAACCCTCTCTTGGCGATGATGGCTAAACGTCCGCTCCAGAACCTGGTGGACATGATGGCTGACAGAACTGTAACTCTTTAACGTCACACACGATTTCGGCTCCTTCTTTGTCATGAAGAAGGAGTCGTCCGTATTTATCAAAACCAGTGATTATCAACATCTTAACCTGATTCTGATAAACAAACTCTGCCCATTTTTGATAACGATACAGTTTCGAGATATATTTGCTGTTGATGTCCTCCCGATTTTTTTCAGAACGAAGGCTCTCGACAGCATTTTTTATATTGGTAATCAGTGAGTTAAGTAAATTTTCAAGATCAAAATCCTTTCCAGTTATCATCTTTAAAGAAATAGGATTGGGAATATCTTTTGAAAACTGCAACTGATTGACATTCAAGCCAATACCGATGATTGTGGTACCCATCATTTGGCCTTCGATGGTGTTTTGAATCAACATCCCGACAAGTTTTTTGTCGCCGAAATAGATGTCGTTAGGCCATTTGATAAAAAGCTGCTGATTATCAACATATTGCGACAATGTTTCAACTATCGCCACCGACACTGCCTGCGAGATTTTGAACTGGTTTTCGGCTTCTAAGAAATTGACATTCAATGCGATACTGAACAGCAGGTTCTTTCCTGCCTCACTCTCCCACCGGTTTTTGTCCATGCCGCGCCCGGCCGTCTGATGCGCAGCAACCGCGACCATGTCAGAAATATCAGCATTTTCTGCCATTTTGTCATACAGCCAGACGTTGGTCGAATTAATTTCATCAAAATGAAAAATTTTCATCGCAATTATCTAATCATCAGTTTTTACAAAGAAAAAACAAAAATAATAAAAATTTCTCAACTACATTTCAAAATCATCAAATATATTGATTATCTTTGCAAAAAATTTTGTTTTGATGAGAATTAGACACGAAAACGACAATACTGAAGAGGTCTTGAAGACCATAGTCGAGACCATGTTGGAAGCCAAGGCTCAAGATGTTACATCATTGGATATGAGAGAGTTACAGTCAGCTGTGACCGATTATTTTGTCATCTGCAACGCGCAGTCGAAGACGCAGGTTAACGCCATCGCCGATAAGGTGATCGACAACGTGCGCAACAAGCTTCACGTGCATGTTTATCACGAAGAAGGCTTCGAAAATTCGGAATGGATTTTGTTGGACTACATCGATGTGGTGGTTCACATCTTCCTCACAGAGAAACGCGATTTCTACAAACTCGAGGAACTTTGGGCTGACGCAGAAATGAAAGTATACGAAGATTAATTATGGGTGCCCTTACGGGCAGAAATCTTAATAAAATCTTTTAAAAAATCAAAAAAGATGTTCTACGAAGAAATTTTTTAAGATTTTTAAATAGATTTTTTAATGATTTCTCGCCTAAGGCGACAAAAGAAAAAGTATGGCAGATAGTTTAAATAACAAACCAAAGAAAAAACTGGGATTTTACTGGATTTACATCATCCTGATAGCATTTTTCATCGGGTCGATGGTGTTTAGCAGCACCAACAGCGCGAAGGAGACGACAATGAGCGAGCTCACGCAGATGCTCCGTGACGGCGACGTTGAGAAGATAGAACTTGTAAACGGCAACACGGCCGAGATCTACCTCAACGACAAAGGCATGAGCAAATATTTCCCTAACGAGACGAATCCGACATTCGGAAAGACACCGAATTTCACGATAAAAACCAACGAAGACCGCTTCTACAAGAAGGTCGACGAGGCGCAGGAAGGCCTTGCAAACCCTGTGGAAGTGACTCCTGTGGAGCGTCATAACTGGATGGGCGAGATTGTCAGCTGGATACTCCCGCTGCTGCTCATCGTCGGCTTCTGGATCCTCGTCATGCGCCGCATGGGAGGTAGCTCAGGCATGGGCGGAGGACAGATATTCAACATCGGAAAGTCGAAGGCGCAGCTCTACGACCAGGAGAAAGACACCAAGACCACTTTCAAAGACGTGGCTGGACTCGAAGAAGCCAAGGAAGAGGTGATGGAGATCGTCGATTTCCTCAAGAATCCTGGCAGATACACACGCTTAGGCGGTAAGATCCCGAAGGGCGTGCTGCTCGTAGGCCCTCCTGGCACCGGTAAGACTTTATTAGCAAAATCAGTGGCTGGCGAGGCTAACGTGCCGTTCTTCAGCATCTCGGGCTCCGACTTCGTGGAGATGTTCGTGGGCGTGGGTGCCTCACGTGTGCGCGACCTCTTCAGTCAGGCCAAGGCGAAGTCACCTTGTATTATATTCATCGACGAGATCGACGCCATCGGTCGTGCCCGTGGCAAGAACCTCATGAGCGGCGGCAACGACGAACGTGAAAGCACTCTTAATCAGCTGCTTACCGAGATGGACGGCTTCGGCACCAACTCAGGTGTCATCGTGCTGGCAGCCACAAACCGTGCCGACATCCTCGACAAGGCGTTGATGCGTGCTGGACGTTTCGACCGTCAGATTTACGTGGAACTGCCAGATCTTAATGGCCGTCGCGAGATTTTCGAGGTGCACATGCGTGGGCTGAAGCTCGGCAACGACGTCGACAAGGAATTCTTGGCAAAACAGACCCCTGGATTCTCGGGTGCCGACATCGCCAACGTGTGCAACGAAGCTGCATTGATAGCTGCACGTCGTAACAAGGAATACATTGAAAAACAAGACTTTCTGGATGCCATCGACCGCATCGTGGGCGGCTTAGAGAAGAAAAACTCGGTCATCACACCGTCAGAGAAAAAAGTCATAGCATATCATGAGGCCGGACACGCCACCACGAGCTGGATGCTCGAGCACGCTCATCCGCTGGTGAAGGTAACTATCGTTCCAAGAGGCAAGGCATTAGGCGCGGCCTGGTACCTGCCTGACGAGCGTCAGATAACCACCAAGGAGCAAATGTATCATGAGATGATAGCAACACTCGGCGGCCGCGCCGCAGAACAGATCATCTTCGGACATATCTCCACAGGTGCCTTGAACGACCTCGAGAAAGTGTCGAAACAAGCCCACGCCATGGTGATGTACTACGGCCTGGACGAGAAGATCGGCAATGTAAGTTATTATGACTCAACAGGTCAGCAGGAATACTCATTCCAGAAGCCGTACAGCGAGAAGACAGCCGAGACCATCGACGCCGAGGTGCGCAACCTCATCGAAGGCGCTTATCAAGAAGCTCTGAAGATACTCGAGGAACACAAAGAAGGCCTCACGAAGCTCGCCGAGAAGCTCATCGACAAAGAAGTTATCTTCACCGACGACCTTGTAACTATCTTCGGCGAACGCCCGTGGAAGCAAGAGGAACGCACTTTTGCAAAACGCAAGGCAGAACAACCCGAGGAAGACAACGGCCAGACATTAAACCCAGAAAACACTTCAATAGCATAGCGTCATGAAACTATTCTCGTTCGGCAGCATTGGCGAAAGCACCAACAAGGAGCAGATCCTTGCGAAGGTGCGCGAGGCCGTGATGGCTCGGGATGAGAACAAGTTTGCGGACGTGAACATGCAAGCCGACACGTGGACACCTTTCAAAAAGGAGGACGGTGTCGACTTCACCTTCGTAGAACGTTTCAAAGACAACGGAGGCATCTTCATCTATTTCGAGAGCAAAGACGACTTCATCGAGGCGATGCGGCAGTATGTCGTTGACAACCAATGGGAGCCGTTGTGCTCGACGAGCCCAAAAATCGCCGAGGTCTTCAAAGATTCCGGCATAGAGTTATGCCACGACTACGCCACGAAACGCAAGAAAACGGTGAGTATCACCGACTGTGAGTGTCTGATAGCGCAGACTGGCAGCGTGATGGTCACAGACACATGTGCCGGCTCTCGTGCGGCGTTTTCCAACGCCGACGTGCTTTTGGTATACGCCTCCCCCACTCAGATCGTTGCGAGCATGAAAGACGCGATGAAGCTCATCAAAGAGAAATACAGCAAGAAACCATCCGAGACCGTCATCATCAGCGGTCCAAGCAAGAGCATCGAAATCGACAATCAATTAGTTATCGGCGCGCAAGGCATAAGGCAGATTGCGCTGTTTTTGGTGGAAGAGAAATAAAAAAAGCGTCACGTTGTGACGCTTTTTTTATTATCGTTTCAGTGACTTAATCTGCTGTTCAAGCACTGCAATCTTCGCCTCGGCGTCGGATTTTTTCTTGCGTTCCTTGTCAACGACGGCGGCTGGGGCTCCGTTGACGAATTTCTCGTTTGAGAGCTTCGCCTCCACCGACTTCAGGAAGCCCTGGGCATATTTCAGCTCTTCCTCGAGCTTCTTAAGCTCAGCCTCGGTATCGACAGAGTCGGTAACAGGGATGAAATATTCCTTCGAGCGTACGATGAAACCGAACGCATCGGCAGGTTTTTCAGTAGTGTAAGTTATTGTCTTAACGTTAGTTAACTTTTCAATGATGCAGTCAAAGTCCTTGTTGGCGCTGCCATTGTCAATGACGACCAAGTCCAGAGCCTCCTTGAACGAGATGTTCTTCTCGGCACGGATCTTACGGATGTTATTGATGACATCCATGGTGAAATCGAACTGTGCAAGCACCTGGTTATCAACAGGTTTTTGCTTAGGCTGCTGTGCAATGATGATGTCGTCGCCAGCTTTTCTATCGTCGAGGTTATGATAAATCTCTTCGGTGATGAAAGGCATGAACGGATGCAGGAGCTTCATCAGGTTTTCGAAGAAAGTGACTGTGGCTCTGTAAGTTACGCCATCGACAGGCTGTCCCATCGGAGCTTTCACCATCTCGAGATACCATGAGCAGAAGTCGTCCCAAGTGAGTTTGTAAACACCCATCAAGGCATCGCTCAAACGATATTTCTCGAAGTTGTCGTTCATCTCGGCAAGCACTTGGTTATAACGTGCATCGAACCATTTCACGGCCATCTTGGCGGTGTCGGGCTGAGCGGCTTTCTCGTCGACAGACCAGCCTTTCACGAGACGGAGGGCGTTCCAAATCTTGTTGCAGAAATTACGTCCCTGCTCGCAGAGTGCCACGTCGAACAAGATGTCGTTGCCGGCAGGTGCTGAAAGCAGCATTCCCATACGAACGCCGTCGGCACCGTAGTTCTCGATGAGCTCGATAGGATCTGGTGAGTTACCCAATGACTTCGACATCTTACGACCAAGCTTGTCGCGCACGATGCCTGTGAAATACACATTGTTGAACGGCACTTTTCCAGCGAACTCCTCGCCTGCCATGATCATTCTGGCGACCCAGAAGAAGATGATGTCAGGAGCGGTGATGAGGTCGTTGGTCGAATAATAATATTTGAACTCGGCGTTGTCAGGGTCGAGGATGCCGTTGAACAACGAGAGTGGCCACAGCCATGAGCTGAACCATGTATCCAAAGCATCGTCATCCTGACGCAAGTCGTTAATTGTCAGATTGTTATTACCAGTCTTTTCACGTGCTGCTTCAAGTGCCTCTTCCTTCGTTTCGGCGACCACAAATCCGCCCTGTGGCAGATAGTAAGCCGGGATTTGGTGTCCCCACCACAGCTGACGGCTGATGCACCAGTCCTTGATGTTTTCGAGCCAGTGGCGGTAGAGGTTGACATATTTTGAAGGATAGAACTGTATCTCGCCTTTATCTACAGGTTCGAGAGCTATCTTGGCGAGGTGTTCCATCTTGAGGAACCACTGCATCGAGAGCTTCGGCTCGATCGGCACGTTGGTACGCTCCGAATATCCCACCTTATTATTATAGTCTTCAACTTTCTCGAGCAGGTCGGCTTCCTTGAGGTCGATGACGATCTGTTTGCGCACTGCCTCACGGTCCATTCCGACGTACATACCAGCTGCCTCACTGATGGTGGCGTCGTCGTTGAAGATATTGATACTCTTGAGGTTATGTTTCTCACCAAGCATATAGTCGTTCACGTCGTGAGCTGGAGTCACCTTAAGGCAGCCTGTACCGAACTCGATATCGACGTATTCGTCCTCTATGACCGGAATTACGCGGTTCACCAACGGCACGATGACTTTCTTGCCTTTCAGATGCTGATTTTTCGGGTCGTTAGGGTTGATACACATGGCGGTGTCGCCCATGATTGTCTCAGGACGTGTGGTAGCCACCACTGCGTAGCCGTTTTCGCCTTCAATCTTATATCTGAGGTAGAAAAGTTTGCTATGTTCTTCTTTATAAATGACTTCCTCGTCGCTCAACGCTGTGAGAGCCTTCGGGTCCCAGTTGACCATACGCACGCCGCGGTAGATGAGGCCTTTTTTATAAAGGTCGCAGAACACGCGGATCACTGACTTCGAGCGGATCTCGTCCATGGTGAACGAGGTGCGTTCCCAGTCGCATGAGCATCCGAGCTTGCGTAGCTGTTTCAAGATAATGCCGCCATGCTCGTGAGTCCACTCCCAAGCGTGTTTGAGGAACTCCTCGCGTCCGATGTCGGTCTTCTTGATGCCTTGCTGTGCCAGCTTGTTCACCACTTTAGCCTCTGTCGCGATTGATGCGTGGTCGGTACCTGGCACCCAGCAGGCGTTCTTGCCCTGCATTCTTGCGCGGCGGATGAGCACGTCCTGAATCGTGTTGTTGAGCATGTGGCCCATGTGAAGCACGCCAGTGACATTCGGCGGCGGAATCACGATGGTGTAAGGCTCACGCTCGTCAGGCGTTGAATGAAAATAATTCTTCTCGATCCAGTGTTCGTACCATTTCTCTTCGGTGGTCTGCGGACTGTATTTGCTTGAAAGCTCCATATTTGTTATTTAAAGATTCAAAAAATTTAAATATTCGTTGATTAAAGTTGCAAAATTACGATTTTTCTTGTTTATGAAAAAAATTTTTTATTATTTTTGTACGTTTTTTAATATGAAAACGAGAAATTAATTTATGTATAACTAAAATTTAAGTTTATGTCATTATTATCTATTGGTTCTCTTTGGCACACGAATCGAACACTGTTCGTGTTGATTTGTGTGCTGATTGTGGTCATTCCTTTCATGGTTTACTACTTGATTCAAGCCAAGAAGTACCATCCTAAAGGTTTGATTGCAGCTGCATTAAGTAACATGGGCGAGCGTTTCGGTTACTACATCATGAATGCTGTTTTGGTGCTGTTCATCTGCTCAAAATTCGGTATTCCTGATGATGTTTCCGGTATCATTTTCGCTGTGTTCTATTTCTTGATTTATGTTTTGGCGTTGCCAGGCGGTATTATTGCCGACCGCACCCAGAACTACAAGAAGACTATCATCTGGGGTATCATCGTGATGGCTTTGGGTTATGCTGTTCTTTCAATCCCTGTATTTGCAGTCAACGGCAGCATGACAATAGCATTAGTTCTTGCTATCATCGCTTTGGTTCTCATCGCTTGTGGCAATGGTCTTTTCAAAGGCAACTTACAAGCTATCGTCGGTCAGTTGTACGATGATTTCGAGGCTGAGGCCGCCAAGAAAGGTCCAGATGCATTGGCAGAGGCAAAGAGTCGTCGCGACAGCGGTTTCCAGATTTTCTATGTGTTCATCAACATCGGCGGTGTCATCGCTCCATTCGTGGCTCCACTGTTCCGCTCATGGTATCTGAAGACACAGGGATTGTTCTATAACGCAGACCTTCCACGTCTCTGCCACAAATTCATCCAAGGCACAATGGAAGGCAATGACCCTGCCAACCTGGAAGCACTGGCACAAGTCGGAACCGAGCAGTTGCCTACTTACTGCGCCAATTATCTTGAGATTTACAATACCGGCGTGCACTATTCGTTTATCGCATCTGTGGCTGCAATGCTCATCTCACTGTTAATATTCCTGTTCGTAAAGAACCGTCTCCCGAACCCTGTCCGCAAGGAAAAGGCTCAGGTTGCCGACTACACGCTTGAAGAGCGCCAGTCGATGGCAAAAGAAATCAAACAGCGTATGTATGCTTTATACGCAGTTTTAGGTATCGCCGTGTTTTTCTGGTTCTCATTCCACCAGAACGCACAGTCGCTCTCAATCTTCGCCCGCGATTTCGTTGACACAAGTGCTATAGCACCTGAGATTCTACAGTGTATCAATCCATTCTTTGTGATTGTTCTTACACCTATAATCATGTTGTTGTTCGTACGTCTTGCAATGAGAGGTCACGAAGTGTCAACACCTCGCAAGATCGCTATTGGTATGTTCATCGCAGCATGCGCATACATCTTCCTCATCGTGATTGCATCAATTCACAACTATCCTTCAGGTGATGAATTTAAGGGATTAGCAGAGACCGTTAAAGAAGGCATGAAAGCCAGTCCGGCCGTCCTGATAGTAACATATTTCTTCCTCACGGTCGCAGAGTTGCTTATCTCACCTCTCGGACTTTCATTCGTATCAAAGATCGCTCCGCGTCATATGGTTGGTATCTGCCAGGGCTTATGGCTTAGCGCAACAGCTATCGGCAATCTGTTTATCTTCCTCGGTGTCAAAATGCTCAACACATTCCCGTACCAGTGGATGACATGGGGTGTTTTCGCACTCTTCTGCCTCATTTCAATGGGCATCATGATCGGAATGCTGAAATGGTTGGAAAAAATAACAGCATAACACGTGCTTGCTTATGAAAAATCTTACAAAAGAAGAATTTGAAATCTATTGCCTGTTTATCGCAGCTAATGCCGATTTCAACATCACAAGGCAGGAGCTTATCGCGATGGGAGCGCACACCAACCCGGAGATGTTCGTGAAGGTGTACAACGGCTTCGAAGCCGACAATGACATCGAGCGCATCGACACCATCCGCGAATGCAAAGCATTGTATATCAAAGACGAACTCGACCGTCAGAACCTGTTCGACAGGATGAAAGAGGTGTTCTTTGCCGACGGAAAATTCGTGGCGGCAGAACAGAGTATCTTTACGATGCTGAGAAAACTGATTTAATACCGTTTTCGGTTTTTATCACAGTAAATTAGAAATACGGCTGGCTTCTTGTTCCAGTCGTATTTCATTTTTTTCCATTCGGAAATGGGCTTGCTGACGATGGTCTCGTCCTCCATGGTGATGTCGCTCGCCACACAGAGCATGGTGTTAGGGTGACAATTCTTCACCAGCTCCTCCACCATCGCATTGTTGCGGAAAGGTGTCTCGATGAACATCTCAGTCTCGTCGTTCGCAAGCGACTGACGCTCAAGCGATTTTATCTTCTGAATACGCTCAGGGTTTTTAATTGGCAGATAACCATGGAAACAGAACGACTGTCCATTGAATCCCGAGGCCATCAGAGCGAGAATCATAGCGTTAGGGCCAGTGAGCGGCACCACCTGAACGCCCGCCTGATGTGCTAATTCGACAATCAAAGCTCCTGGGTCAGCCACGCAAGGTGTCCCTGCTTCCGACATAAGCCCGAAGTTCTGTCCGTCGAGTGCCGGGCCAAGATACGTCATAAGGTCGGGATTCTGCGGATTATGTTTGTCAAGTTCCACGAAAGTGAGCTCGTCGATAGGGCACGGCATGTGCATCTTGCTGAGCATCCTGCGGGCGGTTCTCACGTTCTCGACCACGAAAAACCTCAGGGTTCTGACGATATCGAGTGTCCCTGCAGGTATGACCTGTTCGGCCGAGGTGGCTCCAAGGAGCGTCGGCACGAGATATAGCTTTCCAAATTGTTGATTCATAACTACTTATTGAAGATTCTCTTCTATCTTATCGGCCACCGCGCGGAACTGTTTGTCGGTCTCCAGCAAGTTGACAACGGTTTTGAGCGAGTGTATCACCGTGGCATGATCCTTGCCGCCGCACTGCTCACCGATGATGTTGAGCGACGCCTTGGTGTATTTCTTGGCGAAGTACATCGAGAGCTGACGTGCCTGCACCACGTTGCGTTTTCTTGTGGAAGTGAAGAAGTCGGCCTGCGATGTGCCCATCTCCTCGCACACTATGCTGATGATGTAACTTATTGTGACTTCGCGGTTTGAGTTGTTCACAAAGCGTTCCACCATCTGTTTTGCCAGGTTGATGGTGATGGCTTTTCTGTTGAGTGACGACTGCGCTATGAGCGATATCAGGAAGCCTTCCATCTCGCGGATGTTGGTCTTGATATGCTCTGCGATGTAGTTCACGACCTCATCCGGCAGGTCGACGCCCTCGTTGTAGGCCTTGCGTTTCAAGATAGCGCGGCGTGTCTCCACGTCGGGCAGCGTCATCTCGGCTGAAAGCCCCCATTTGAAACGTGAGATGAGGCGCTGTTCCATGTCTTTGAGCTCCGCTGGCGGCTTGTCGCAGGTGAAAATGAGCTGTTTGCCCGTCTGCTGCAGGTGGTTGAAGATGTGGAACAATGTGTCCTGCGTCTTCGGCTTGCCCGAGAGGAACTGGATGTCGTCGATGATAAGCACGTCTATCATCTGGTAGAAATGCACAAAGTCGTCGCGGCTGCTCTTCGAGCTGTTGTTACGGCACGAGGCCTGGAACTGCATCAGGAACTGCTCTGCGTTGACGTACAAAACTGTCAATTCAGGATGATGTTTCTTGGTCTCGAGGCCGATAGCCTGGCAGATGTGGGTCTTGCCCATGCCTGTCGGACTGAACACGAACATCGGGTTGAACGAGGTTCGGCCCGGGTTTTTCGCCACGGCGAGACCTGCCTCGTAAGCCACGCGGTTGCACTCGCCCACCACGAAGTTCTCCATGCAGTAGTTCTCGTTGAGGTTCGACTCGATATTTATCTTTTTGATGCCCGGCAACACGAACGGGTTTGGCATCGAGTTCTCCGGATTGTCAAAATTGATCTGAATCTGTTTTGGCGGATTCTTGGTTGTCGTGCGGTCCACCGACGGCTGTTTCACCACCACCGGACGGTTGGCGTCGTTGTCCATCATGATGCTGTATTCGAGCTTGCCTTCCGGACCCAACACCTTACGGATGGTGGCTTTTATGACTTTTATAAAATGAGTCTCAAGGTATTCGTAGAAGAAATCCGACGGCACCTGGATGGTGAGCAAACCGTTCCTGTAGTCGACCGGTCTGATCGGCTCGAACCAGGTCGTGAACGACCCAGCGGGAACGTTCTCACGAATCATCGCGAGACACTCATTCCAGATATCATACAAATCTCTACTCACCTTATTTTATAATTCTATAAAAATCAATTGATTATAATGCTCGCCATTGGTTAAAAATGACTTTACAAATATGAACATAAAAAAGTTAATAAAAAAATTTTTTTTGTATTGATTATTAATTTTTTTCGTATTAAATTACGAGGCAAAGGCCAAATTTTGGTCAATTTTAAGACTAAAATATTGATTTTAAACGGTTTTGAGGTATTTTACGGTCACTCCGAAAATACGTTTCAATTTTTCAACAATTCTGTCGGAATCGCTTTGTCTTATTGATATTTCAAGGTAACAATTTATTTCGAATTTTGGGTTCTGTTGTTCGAGATTTTCGTCTTTGAGGATGCGCATCACCTCGTTGAGGAGGGGGTAGTCGAACTCGAGCGAGTAGACTTCGTCTATGGTTTTTTCAACAATGGTGCAGTTGTCGAGAGCCTCTCTAGCCGAGGTTTTATAGGCATTTATGAGGCCTGGCACGCCAAGGAGCTGTCCGCCGAAGTAACGTGTCACCACCACGCAGACGTTTGTAACATCTTTCGAGAGAATCTGATTCAGAATAGGTTTGCCAGCTGTTCCTGAAGGTTCGCCGTCGTCGCTCGAGCGGTAACAAGCCTTGTCGGGACCGATCATGAAGGCGTAGCAGTGGTGTTTGGCGTCGAAATATTTTTTCTTGATTTCGGCGACGCGCTCTTTCACCTCCGCCTCCGAATGTACCGGAAACGCCTCCGCGATGAACTTGGAGCCCTTCTCTTTATAGAGCCCCTCGCCTTTCGACGTAACAACCTTATATGAATCCTCAAATAACATGGTGCAAAGATAATAAAAATTTCAAGACTTTAGTCATTAGTCTTTAGACTTTAGTATTAATTCTTCCAAAAACTAAAGACTAAGAACTAAAGACTAAAGACTTTTTGTATTTTTGCAGTATGAAAACACCATCAAATTCGGTTCGGGATTGTCGCAGGTATTATGCGAGCCAGTTGGAGTCGATTTACGGTTCCGACGAGGCTAACGCATTGATAATGATATTATTGGAGCATTATTTCAATATCGACAGGGTAAAAATCGCGTTGGAGCCCGACCTGCGTTTGAGCGAATCGGAGCTCTTGACGTTGCATTTTGCGGTGAAGGAACTGTTGAAAAACCGCCCGATACAATATATAATAGGTGAGACGGAGTTTTGCGGTATGCGGTTTTTTGTGAATGAGAACGTGCTGATCCCGAGGCCGGAGACGCAGGAATTAGTTGAAAAGTTAGCAGTTAGCAGTTATCAGTTCTCGTCATTTCGACCGAAGCGAAGCGGAGTGGAGACCCGAGCAAAGCGAGAGTTTTCACCTCTGGTGAAAAAATCTCCGGCAAATGTTTCTATCCTTGACATCGGCACCGGTTCGGGTTGTATTGCCATCAGCCTCGCAAAATTGATACCCAACAGCGACGTCACCGCCGTTGATGTTTCTGAAAAGGCCTTGGAGGTGGCAAAAAAGAACGCCGAGGTTAATGGGGTTAACGTGCATTTTGTGCACGATGATATTTTACAACCGACAATCGCCGAATTGATTGATAATCAATTTGATATAATCGTTTCGAACCCACCTTACGTCTGCGAGAGCGAGAAAGCCGAGATGCGCGCAAATGTTTTAGACCACGAGCCCTCCTCCGCCCTATTTGTACCCGACAACGACCCGTTAAATTTTTACAGAAAAATCTTGGAATTTGCCCAGAAGGCGTTGAAACCCGATGGCCAAATCTGGTTTGAAATCAATGAAAAGTTTGGCAAAGAGACAGCTGAATTATGCCGTGAAAAAGGTTTTAAAAACGTTGAGATCATCAAGGATTTCAGGGGAAAAGAGAGGGTTGTTAGAACGAACCGATAAAAAATAAATAGAGACGCCATAATATGACGTCTCTACAGATCATTTGTTCGGTTGGAAAATTCCTTACACCATCAAGGCACCGACAAGACCCAAAATCGCGTAGAATTCTGGGAGAGCGGCGTAGATAAGGGTGTTGGTGAACACGTCGTGGCCCTGACTCACACCGACGATACCGTTGGCGCAGACCTGACCTTGACGGATGGCCGAGATCATGCAGACCAAGCCGACGCAGAGGCCTACGCCGAAGATCACAAGACCGTTTTCAGGATTTGCCTGCATCTTGCTGAGAAGCATGAAGAATGCCACGAAACCGTAGATACCCTGGGTAGCCGGCAGTGCCGACAACACCAAGAAGCTACCTGATGACTCTGGACGTTTCTTGAGACCACCCTCGGCAGCGTTGCCAGCCGCCGATGTTCCGATTGAACTTCCGATACCCGCTAAGGCCAAAACCAAGCCCAAGCCGAGATAACCTAAAATTGTTGCTAATGTCATAACTTTATAATTTAAATTTAACTATTAATATTCCTTTATTCTTTATTGTATGAGATTTCTCCACTCCGCTTCGCTCCGGTCGAAATGACGATCTGTTTGTTTTCGCTACGGTCGAAATGACGGTCAGCTTTTTAATGGATTGTATTTCCTACCAGTTCCCTCGTAACTTGAATTCTTGAAGAACTCGAGGAAATTGAGTCGCAACGGATGCACGAAGGCGCCCAGCACACACATGGCAATGTTCAAAACATGACCAATCACCACAATGAGGATAAACCATATCCAGCCAGCACCACCGTCGCCAAGTGCCTGAACACCAATGGCATTGAACGCTTCACCGAGCTTGGCACCAGCCAAACCGAGAGCGTACAGACGGAGGTAACTCAACTCGTCGCCGAGC
>Ga0265298_10002341_pt1 | contig 26529 bp, 20 predicted proteins | sample AusTroGonzalo_MG_3_FD_193486 | JGI IMG/M metagenome (GOLD analysis project Ga0265298, IMG submission 193486) | Bovine rumen microbial communities from tropical cattle in Woodstock, Queensland, Australia - Gonzalo_01 | ecosystem: Host-associated > Mammals > Digestive system > Stomach > Rumen ...
GATTATACCTATAGCCATGCTGATGCTAACGGCTGTACACAGGTGGATACTTTGCATTTGACCATTAATAATCCTGTTCACACTGCTGTAACTGAAGAGGCATGTGAGAGCTTTGTTTGGAATGGTGTGACCTATACTGAGAGTGGAGATTATACCTATAGTCATTTGGATGACAATGGTTGTACGCAGGTGGATACCTTGCATCTGACCATCAATAATCCCGTGCATACTGCTGTAACTGAAGAGGCATGTGAGAGCTTTGAATGGAATGGTGTGACCTATACTGAGAGTGGAGATTATACCTATAGTCATCAAGATGCTAACGGTTGTACACAGGTAGATACCTTACATCTGACGATTAATAATCCGGTTCATACTGCTACAACAGAGGTCGCTTATGATACTTATACATGGGTTAATGGGAATGGGGAGACTTATAACGTGTCAGGTACTTACTATTATTCTCATCCCGATGTTAACGGTTGCATCCAAGTTGATACTTTGTATCTGACGGTGTATTATTCCTCTACCAATGATTTTGCGGCGGTTGCATGCGAGGCATACGAGTGGGATGACAGTGTGTATACGATGACTGGAGACTATACTCGCGTGTATCAAGATGTTCACGGTGCTGATTCAGTGGTAACCATGCATCTCCGCATTAACTATGGGACACACAATGTCTTCGAGGAGATCGCTTGCGAAAGCTTCGAATGGCACGGTGAAACTTATAGTTTGTCTGGTACATATACCTACGCTTACGAGAATGCTGATGGCTGTGCAAGTGTGGATACCTTGCATTTGACGGTGAACTATTCCAATACTGGTGACACTACTGCTGTGGCTTGTGATAGCTTCGACTGGTACGAGTACACGAACCTGACTCAGAGTGGTGACTATTTGCATACGTTCACGAATGCTGCGGGTTGTGATTCTGTTGTGACGCTGCACCTGACGGTGAATCCGACGTATGCAGTGAGCGATGCTCAGACCATTTGTGCTAGTGAACTGCCGTATACATGGAACAATGTTCAGTTTACTGAGGCTGGTACACAGACTGCCACCTTGCAGACGGTCAATGGTTGCGATAGTGTAGTGACCATGACGTTGACGGTGAACCCCATTTATGCAGTGAGCGATGTTCAGACCATCTGTGCCAGCGAATTGCCATATACTTGGAACAATGTAGTGTTCACCGAAGCTGGTACACAGACTGCCACATTGCAGACGGTCAACGGTTGCGATAGTGTAGTGACTATGACGTTGATGGTGAACCCGATTTATGCAATGAGCGATGCTCGGACCATTTGTGCCAGTGAACTGCCCTATACATGGAACAATGTAGAGTTTACCGAGGCTGGTATACAGACTGCAACTTTGCAGACTGTCAACGGTTGTGATAGTGTGGTGACGATGACGCTAACTGTGAATCTGATTTATGCAGTGAGCGATGCTCGGACCATTTGTGCCAGTGAACTGCCCTATACATGGAACAATGTAGAGTTTATCGAGGCTGGTACACAGACTGCTACTTTGCAGACTGTCAACGGTTGCGATAGTGTAGTGACCATGACGCTGACGGTGAACAATCCCGTGCATACTGCTACAACTGAGGTGGCATGTGAAAGCTTTGTTTGGAATGGTGTGACCTATACTGAAAGTGGTGACTATACCTATAGTCATCAGGATGCTAATGGTTGTACGCAGGTGGATACACTGCATCTGACGATTATTAATCCGCAGCATGCTGCTATAACGGAGGAGGCTTGTGAGAGTTTCGTGTGGAATGGTGTGACCTATACTGAAAGTGGTGACTATACCTATAGTCATCAGGATGCTAATGGTTGCACTCAGGTGGATACGCTGCACTTGACGATTAATAATCCGGTTCATACCGCTACAGTAGAGGTGGCATGCGAGAGTTTTATCTGGAATGAATCTGAATACTCTGTCAGTGGTGAGTATATCTATAGTCATGAAGATGCTAACGGTTGTACGCAAGTGGACACTTTGCATTTGACCATTAATAACCCAGTGCATACTGCTACAACAGAGGAGGCATGTGAGAGTTTCGTGTGGAATGGTGTGACTTATACAGAGAGTGGAGATTATACCTTTAGTCACGCTGATGCTAACGGTTGTACTCAAGTGGATACACTGCATCTGACGATAAATAATCCTGTACACACTGCTGTAACTGAAGAGGCTTGTGAGAGCTTTGAATGGAATGGTGTGACCTATACTGAGAGTGGAGATTATACCTATAGTCATCAAGATGCTAACGGCTGTACACAGGTGGATACCTTGCATCTGACCATTAATAATCCTGTACACACTGCTGTTGCTGAAGAAGCATGCGAGAGCTTTGTTTGGAATGGTACGACCTATACTGAAAGTGGTGACTATACCTATAGTCATGCAGATGCTAATGGTTGTACACAGGTGGATACATTGCACTTGACGATTAATAATCCTGTTCATACCGCTGTTGCTGAAGAGGCTTGCGAGAGCTTTGTTTGGAATGGTGTGACCTATACAGAAAGTGGTGATTATACTTATAGCCATTTGGATGGCAATGGTTGTACACAGGTGGATACGTTGCATCTGACAATTAATAACCCTGTTCACACTGCTGTTACTGAAGAGGCTTGCGAGAGCTTTGTGTGGAATGGAACTACATATACTGAGAGCGGAGATTATACCTATAGTCATCAAGATGCTAACGGTTGCACTCAGGTGGATACCTTGCATTTGACTATTAATCATTCTGTTAATACAGCTACAACAGAAGTGGCATGTGAGAGTTTTATCTGGAATGGATCTGAATACTCTGTCAGTGGTGACTATACATATAGTCATGAAGATGCTAACGGTTGTACGCAAGTGGACACTTTGCATTTGACGGTAAATAATCCGCAGCATACTGCTACAACCGAGGTGGCTTGTGAGAGCTTTGTTTGGAATGGTGAGACGTATACTGAGAGTGGAGACTATACTTATAGTCATGAAGATGCTAACGGGTGCACTCAGGTGGATACTTTGCATCTGACGATTAATAACCCTGTGAGCATTGATGTATACTTGACCATCAATGAAAGCGATCTTCCTTTCACATACGGAGACACCACATTCTTGCCAGGCAGTGTGCAGTCGGGAGACTATTCCTTCTACTTCACTACGGCTGAAGGCTGTGATTCTATCATAGTACTGCATCTTACTATTGAGCCAGTGGGTATTAGTAATTATGTGATGAAAGCCAGCATTAAGGTATATCCGAATCCTACCACAGGGATTCTTAATGTTGAGTTTGTATCTCTTGATGAGTCATTGGAGAATGTTGATATTCAACTGTTTGATATGTATGGAAAGTTGTTGAATGTGACGAATATTGGCCATGTGGATGCGATGAATCGAGCTCATATTGACCTATCGCAATATGCCAACGGAGTGTACTTTATCAAGGCTGTCAGTGGGCAACATTTGTTGGGAGTACGCAAGGTGGTAAAGCAGTAAATCTCACTTCTTGAAAATGTTATGGTTTTTTTCAAAAAAAATGTGTATTTTTGCAACCGCATTTTATATTAGGGAAAAAGGGGTGTGATTATTGCGTAAAGTTAGATACAGTCTATGAAAAAAATATACAGTATAATCCTTCTGATAGCATTTCTTGCAGGGGGTTTATGTGTTCCTTCATACGGAAGTAACGAAATGGATATCGTTCGTCCCTTAGCACTTGGGCCGAATGACACGCTACCTAACAACCCGCCAGCATGTGCGTATTCAACAGACAGATACGATGCGGCTTGTGTGGAATACACGGTGAAGCTTGTGTTGTTGCAAGAGGGTTTTGACAACGACTCGCTTCCGGAAGGATGGTTGGCTGTGGATAACGATGGAGATGGCTATACTTGGGATGCCCATACTCCTCGTTGTATTTATACCAAGCATGCGGGAGCGGGCTGTATCTCTTCGGCTTCTTTCATCAATAACCAGGGCGCATTGACTCCCGACAACTGGCTGATTACGCCGGCTATTGCCATTCCTGACAACGGAAATGCAAGACTCTCGTGGTGGGCTACTGCGCAAGACCTTCGTTATGTGGCAGAACACTATGAACTGTATATTTCTACGCAGACCTCTGCTATTGCCGACTTTGACACTATTCCGGTATTTGAGGACACTTTGTCGTCGGCCCGTGATTACAGTCAGCATGTGTTAGACCTTTCCGCATACGCTGGTCAGGTTGTCTATATTGCCTTTGTGCATAACAAGTGCAACGACCAGTATTGGTTGAACTTGGACGACATATTAGTGGAGTTTACCCCATTTGACTCGGTACGCACGACAAGTGGTGTATATACCTACGTGGAGATTGACCATCAGGGATGTGTGGATACGGTGAATTTGCATTATACCGTCAATCCTGTTTATAATCAGACAGAGCATCTTGTGATCTGTGAGACCGAGTTGCCATACACATGGCGTGATACACTTTTTGATGTGTCTACTGTGAGTGGCGATTATCTCTTCTATCGGCAGTCGATAGGAGGGTGTGACTCGGTAGTTGCCCTTCATTTGACCGTGAATTACAGCAGTCAAAGCGACAGTACGGTTGTGGCTTGTGGAAGTTTTACCTGGTATGACAGTACTTATACTCAGTCGGGAGTATATACACATACATTGACCAATGCCGCAGGCTGTGACTCGGTGATTACCCTGGCGCTGACTATCAAAGCGGTTTATGATCAGACGGAGCAAGTTTCGATATGTCAGAATGAGCTGCCACTTACCTGGCGAGATACTGTTTTTGCTGAGGGGACGGTCAGTGGACTTTATGTGTTTAACCGACAGACTGTGGAGGGATGTGACAGTATTGTGAACTTGTACTTGTCGGTGAATCCGGTTTATGATCAGAGCGAGAGTGTGACCATTTGTCAGCACGAGTTGCCCTATACCTGGAGGGATACGGTTTTTGCCGTGGGCACTGAAAGTGGCGACTTTGTGTTCAACAGGCAGTCTGTATATGGTTGCGACAGTGTGGTTACCTTGCATTTGACCGTAAACCACGACTCGGAGGTGGACATTACTGCAGAGTCATGCGACAGCTATGAGTGGTATGGCAACACCTATACCCAATCGGGTGAATACACCCATACGCTGACCAATGCGGTAGGCTGTGATTCGGTGATCAAGTTACATTTGACCATTTATCCGTCGTATTATCTTGACGTATATCTTACCATATACGAAAGTGACCTTCCATATACGTATGGTGATACCACTTTCTATCCTGGTACGGTTCAGTCGGGAGATTATCCATTTTATTTTTTCACTGCAGCCGGTTGTGACTCAACGATAGTATTACACCTTACGGTTGAGACAGGAGTCAATGACCACGAGGCAGCAGCCTTCATGAATGTATATCCGAACCCTGCCACCGATAAGGTGAATGTGCAGTTGAAAATGTACAACGAGCCTGTGAGTGGGGTTGAAATTCGAGTTTACGATATGTATGGAAAATGGCTCAATACATGGCAGATGGCAGGGGAGACCACCGAGATTGACCTGTCGTCGTATTCAGCGGGTGTATATTTCATCAAAGCTATACATGAAAACACCCAGCTGGGTATTCGCAAGGTGTTGAAGCAATAATGTACTTTTATTTAATAGAGGTTTTTAATAATCTTTGGTATTAAACTAAAATCGAGTGGTTCAAAACTAGCTCGATTTTGTTTATTTATGGCCGAAATTATACGAAAATCTATGATTATTTTGGCCTTGTGGTAAAATTTGCGACAAAATGTGGTAAAATTTGCAACTATTAAATGTGTTAGTGTAAAAAATTTTTTCTTATGATTGCAGATGACAAATTTGTGTATCACACAAAGAGCTAATATGGCAGTATTTGCGGGAAAGAAGTGATTAAGCAAATTTGGATTTTTGAATTGAAAGGGCAAATTTTTCCGAAATAGAATGAAAAGATATCCGAACAGATTAAACAATGATGAATGGTGTGAAGACATCCATTTCGGAAACCTGATTAAAGACCTGTTGAAGAAAGAAGGCCGGAATGTGGGTTGGTTTGCCCAACAGATGAATTGCGACCGCAGCAATATGTACAAGATACTTTCACATTGTCATTTAGACAGTGGTTTTTTGCTTCGTGCCTCGGTGGTGCTCAATCATGATTTCTTCAAAGACGGTTCTGCGCAATTGAAGAGCATGATGGTAAAGGTATCCAAGAAAGAGGAATAAGAATATCGCTATAAAAATATGATTAATGTAACGGTTAACGACCGCATTGCGGTGCTGACGATGCAGGATGCGGAGCATTTCAACTGCCTGAGCGGGCAGATGTGTGAAGAATTGACTAATGCCATTGACGAGGCCTATAAGGCTGAATGTGTGGGTATAGTCATTAAGGCTGAATGCCGCAGAGGCGTATGGTCGGCGGGGCATGACATCCATGAGCTGCCGCTGGACGGCACGGATCCACTTGCCTACGCGGTGCCGATGGAACGGCTTCTTCGCAAAGTGCAGGACATTCCTATTCCCGTGATTGCCTGTGCCAATGGAACTGTATGGGGTGGAGCCTGCGATTTGTGTCTGAGTTGCGACATGATTGTTGCCTCTGATACTGCCACTTTTGCTATCACTCCAGCGAAGATAGGTATTCCCTATAATGCCTCTGGTATTATGCATTTTATCAATCAGTTGGGCATCAACAAAGCCCGTGAGATGTTCTTTACTGGCAACCCCATTACTGCGCAAGACGCACTCAACGTGGGACTGATCAACCACATTGCTCCGGAAAGTGAATTGGATCAGTTGCTGGAGGAGAAGTTTCTTGCTCCGTTGCGTCGGAACTCCGTGCTGAGCATCTCGGCCATCAAACGCCAGTTCCGCATCTTGAGTAAGGCGGCATCGGTGCTGTCGTCGGAGAGCTTTGAGCGTATCAACTATTACCGTACAGAAGTCTATCGTGGCGAAGATTATAAGGAGGGTATTCGCTCCTTCTTCGAGAAGCGCCCGCCTGAGTATAAAGGGAAGGCATCGGATTTGGATTAGTAGGTTGCGATTTGCATACATAATGAAAAATAGTAGAGACGGAGCATGCACCGTCTCCGCCCGAGTCCTGGAGGGACACCATTCTCCATAGCCCCATACGTCAGTATGGGGTACGAAGTGATAACCACCACCTATATCAGAGTGCCAAGGGCACGACATTGTCAAGTAAGCCCTGCACGTAAGTGTAGGGCTTCATGTCCAAACCCCACACTTACGTGCGGGGTTCCTAAAATGTCGTCCTTTCAGGACTATTGACTATAGTGTATGGTCTTGTCTGTCGCCCTAAAGAAAATTCTAATCTTGGACGAGACGAACGGAAAAACCGAAGCAACGACTGTTGTAGTTCATGGTCACCTCGTATGAAAAGGAGTAGAGGTCCCATGCGCTCTCCGAATCAAAGGCTGTAGACGACCAATAGAAGCCGCTGTAACCCACGCCGTGCACATCTCCATCGCAATCGTGGTAGCCCGCAGCGGGCAGAACAATGGAATTTCCGTTTGTGCCTGTTACTTTATAGCCGACATTATTTTGCCATTCCCATGTGCAATTATCTTTAAGTTCTTCCAATTGTTCCTTGGTTGGCAATTTATCTCCAAATGTAATTACAGCCTCATCATAAGTATAAAAACCGTTTTCATCTCCAGTTTCATTGGCGGATTTCCACTGGGTACCACTGGGAAGCCCCAAGTCCACATAATCAGTAACAGTACCACCGCCACCTTCATCACCGCCATCTCCTGGAGTCTCCTGGTTGTTATTATTCCCGTTATTATCCGGTTTCGGATCGTCTTTTTTGCATGCAGGCAGCAGCATCGCCACCGACACCAGCAGGGTGATTGCTAAATGAAAATGTTTGTTCATAATGTTTGTTATAGGGTTAGTAATAAAATTCATCTGCAAACATACAAAAAAATCCGTTGCTCTCGCAACGGCTGAAAAAAATTCCCCTTCTGTTAGAAGGGGTGCCGTCAGGCGGGGTAGTGACGTAAATTTTCATGCGCGGAGCGCATACATTGTTATTTCCAACTCTTCACTACTAGGGTACTACTGTCCACCTCCAGGATGTACCGCCGCTCTTGGGGCATAGATATTGTGCCGCGGTTGTAGCGGCCGTAGATGACGTTGCGGCTGCGGTCGGTGACGTGGAGTTGGACGTCGAGGAGGGGACGGTTGCGGGAGAGGAGGCTGTCGATGACGGCCGATTGCTCGGCCACCTGGTGTTGGAGGCTTTTGCGGTGACTGTGCTCCAAGAAAGCAGCAGTGGCGGCAAGGGCCGCCAGGGCTGCGAGGGTGAGGGGGAGGAGGAGGCGAGGAGTCATTTTGTAAAGGTTAATGGTTAATGGTTATTGGTTAAAGAGTTCAAGGGTTCAAGAGTTCAAGAGTTCAAGGTTCAAAGTTCCAGGTTCCAGAGTTCAAGGGTTCAAGAGTTCAAGGTTCAAAGTTCCAAGTTCCAGGTTCCAAGTTCCAGGTTCCAAGTTCCAGGTTTTCGTTTTGGTTTTGGTTTTCGTTTTGGTTTTCGTTTTCGTTAGTAGGGGATTCCGGCGTCGGACATGAGGCGCTCGTAGCGTTTGAGGAGGGCTTCGAGGCGGTCTTTCTTGGCGACTTCGGTTTCGAGTTTCTCGACCTTCATTTTTAAGTTTTCAATTTGGTTGATCTGAAGGATGATTTCGCGGGAGAGGGTTTCGATTTTTTGGGCATCAGATTCGCGTTGCTGGAGGAGGCGTTCTATTTGCGCTTGCAGCGCGTCTACGATTTTCTGCCAAGTTTCTACGGCAGCATCGATGTTGTCGATGTTTTGCCTCCGGCGGCCGAATAGCCAACCGAGGAGGGTTCCGGCGAGGGAGGAGATGATGGTGGTCCACATGGTGTTTTTAGTTTATAGTTAATAGATAATAGATGATAGTTGGGTTTCAAGTTTCAAGTTTCAGGTTTCAGGTTTCAGGTTTCAAGTTTCAGGTTTCAGGTTCCAGGTTTCAGGTTCAAAGTTCAAAGATCAAGGTTCAAAGTTCAAGGTTTTTCGTTTTGGTTTTCGTTTTCGTTTTCGTTAAGGTTAGCTGATTTGGTTTTGAAGTTCAAGTCCCCGTTGTACTTGGGAAGGGTCGGCGGGGATGCCGTTTTCTATCATGCTCATGGCGCTTACCAGTTTTTGGTACAGGAGCCCGTCTGTTAGTGTAAGTATCTGATCACGTCTGAGACAAGCCAGCTGACAGGCGGTGTTGATGTAGCCTTCGGTGTGGTTCTCGGTGGGCGGAGCCCAGCGGCGGATGATGGCTTCGGGAGTGTTCAGGTTATATTTCTTATAGTAGCTGGCCATGATTACGAAGGCAGCTCTGTAGCCATAGGCCATTTCGCAGAACTGGCGAAACTGAGGGTCGCTGCTATTACGTTTTTCTCCCATAAATGGGATGCCGCCTTTGCGGATGTTCAAGGGGTTGTTGTTGCGGAGTCCGCGGGGGACTAATGATATGGTGGTTTTCATTTTTTTTGTAATGGTTATTGGTTAATGGTTATTGGTTAAAGAGGTTTCAAGTTTCAAGTTTCAAGTTTCAAGTTCCAGGTTCAAAGTTCCAAGTTCCAGGTTCAAAGTTCCAAGTTCAAGGTTTTTCGTTTTGGTTTTCGTTTTGGTTTTCGTTAGCTGATTGGGTTTTTAGAAAGTAGAGATGCGGCGGGGCCGCATCTCCACATCTTCCATCTAACCTCTTACATTTTACATCGGTTAGTTCGTGTCTCCGAGGCCGCTGCCGCCGCCTGAGCCTTTGGTGAAGGTCTTGCTGGCGACCTCAGAGCTTACGTCGTTCTTGATGGCGATGGCTTTCACGGTGGTGGTTTCAGAGAGGGTCAGCGCTTCGCTGTAGAGAGAGCTTTCAGCCGTAGGCGTGCTGCCGTCGGTGGTGTAGCGGATTTCACTTTCAGCCGGGCCGGTGATAGTCACCTCAGTCGTGTCGGTGAAAGAAGTGTTGCCAGAGATGGTCGGGGCAGCTACAGAGTCGGTCTGAGTGCCTTGGTTTTCAGAGGAACCGCCGTTGTTGCCAGATCCGTTGTTGTCGCCTGAACCATTTGAACCATTGCTGGTGTTACCACCGCTGGTGGAGCCGTTTCCACCGGTGGTGTTGCCATTGGCTTCCACGGAGAGAGCGGCGCTGACAGCAGGGGAGAAATTGAAGCTAGAAGTGCTGACCTTGTTGAGGTCGAGGATAAAGCCGGCATCGTTGGCGCCGGTTTGCGACAGGCTGTTGATGGCGTCAGCCGTCTTGGGCATCAGCACGATGCCGTAGGCGAACACCTCGAGGGCATTGCCTTCCTCGCTGACGCTTTTGCCCAGAGAGATGGCGGTGTTGGTGTCGAGGGCGGCGGTATGGCGCCAGGTGCCGTTGGTAAGGTCGTGCACCATTATGCACTTGGCGATGGCGTTGCCTTCGGAGGCGCCGCTAAAGGTGGCCACATAGGCGTTAGCCTCGCTGGTGACGGCCAGGGAGAGAGACTCAGCGTAGGAGGGGTTCTCCACCAGGTTGAGGTCATACTGCAGGGAAGCCTGGCTATTGCTGGGGTTGACCACGATGCTCTTCAAGAGTTTCTTGACGAGCAAGCCACGCTCGGACTTGCGGTGACCGTTGGCGATGAGGGCGGTGCGTCCCACCTCGCCCAGCATGCCTGCCACTTGGGAAGCGAGTTTGATTTTGGCACGTTGGCTCATTTGAGCATCGGTGCGGGGATTTGCCACGGAGGGCTGATACTGGCGCAACAGGACTTTGCCGTTTTTGCCTTTGCTGCCGACTGCTGAGCCGACACGTCCAGTGAACTGGAAAATTGAAACTATTCTTGCCATTGTTGTAAAGATTTTAATGGTGTGAAGTTTGCCTTTTCCTTTGTTCGTATTCCTTAATTCGTAGGGGTTGAGCGCTCTTGTTTTTGGTTTGAATTCGTCTGCAAAAATACGGCAAATATTGTTATGCTTGGCGGGAATGGAGGATGGAAGGAGTTGGATATCAGTAACTTTTGTATAAGTGCTTGAGGGAGGAGGTGTTGTAAAAAATGAATATCAGTAACTTTATCTGAATGGTCTGAATAATGGGAATAATTTGTATGATGGGGATGGGTCAGTGTTGGGTCAGTGTTAAGTCAGAGTTAGGTCAGAGTTAGAAGAGGTTTCAGGTTTCAAGTTTCAAGTTCCAAGTTCAAGGTTCCAAGTTCAAGGTTCCAAGTTCAAGGTTCCAAGTTCAAGGTTCCAAGTTCAAGGTTCCAAGTTCAAGGTTCCAAGTTCAAGGTTCCAAGTTCCAGGTTCCAAGTTCCAGGTTTCAGGTTCCAGGTTTCAAGTTCAAGGGTTAACGGTTAACGGTTAATTTCAATGTTTTTTCATTTTTTTCGTCTGTCACCTGCCCCCATATTGCGGCCTTCGGCCTTGTAAGGGGTTAATAAGATGATGTCCTTTTGGGATGTATATATCATTGTTTATCAATGGATTAAATTATATTAGTAATTAAGTATTAGTATTAATTATACCTACAGTTTTATATATAGGGGAGAAAAATCCGTGGGGAAGGTGGAATACAAATGAAATTAACCGTTAACCGTTAACCGTTGGAAATTGATAATTGATAATTGAGAATTGACAATTGAGAATTTGGTTTCAGGTTTCAAGAGTTTGGTTTACCGTTTACTGTTTACAGTTTACGGTTCAAGGAGTTCAAGAGAAGTTTATTGGGTTTAATGGGCTTAATGGGGGATAAGGTTGTTGGAGATGATGGAATTTATGTGGATGATAGGGTTGAGTAGGAGAAACCGCCGAAATGGGAGAAGTCGAAATTGTTGATAAGTTTTTTGGATGGGAGTTTACCGTATTCCAAAAAATGTTCTATTTTTGAAGACAATTAATGACAATAAGTGCAATTTGATAGATAAAGCATTATCAAATGCTTATGTCAGTTGTGTCGTCTTTTGAAATACAAAATATGTCAACTAAAATGAAAAACACTGAATCTGACCTTCCTGCCAGGGAAATATCCAAGGCAGAGGATGTGGATTTAAGTTGTTTTGTTTCAGTTGAATATATCGAAAAAAGACTGTTAGAGTTGAATCCGGATGTAGCTTGGGACCTCTTTGTGAAGATGAACGAATTGCTACTTGGAAATGAGGCTTGGATGAAGCATGCGCTATCGATCAGTGAGAAGCTAAGGCAGAAAATGAAAATGCATGAGCTGAACCAAGAGCGGTTTCTGAGATTGATGGAGAAGACGGCAGCTTCACCTGCTACCCAGAACATCATATATCCTCAGTCGGGCAGCACTGCCAACATAGGCTGTAATATGGTGCAACCGGAATTCAAAATGATAGAAAAGAAAGGAGAAGATGAATTGTGAAAGAACAAGAAGAGAAACAAATCATCAATGTTTACGGCATTGCCAATATAGGATGCACCATGGAGCATGTGACGTTTCAGACCTTGGTGCAAGGTGAAACGGCAGAAGAGCGAGGCGAAGAGGAGGTGGCGGTGGAGCGCGTTGAGGAGCCTGCTGAGGAGGATATGACGCTGGAAAAGGAACCCCGGGAAGAACCCAATTATTTTGCGCCTCAGAAAAACCTCTGCGTTTTTCTGTGTCAGGCATGGTTTGACGAAGTGTCGTCTGACCCAAAGAAGTACACCCCAAAATGGCGTGAGAAGATGACAGAGGCGCTGATGAACACGGCCTATAAAGACGACATTGCCGCAGAATGGGCGAATGTCGCGAAGCGGAATCAAATCAAGTGTGAGATTGTAGGGGGTCTGATAGATGCTGGCGTTATTATAAGCAGTTATAATGCAATCTCCTCCAGGTTGGACATCAAAGAGGTGAAAAGCGAATCGCTTGCGAGATATATGAGCAATGCCAAAAAACGGCCTTATTATGACTGGCTGTTGGAGTATGTAAAGCAGTAGGATAAATAGACTTTTCCGATTGAGGTCGTCCGATTAGCTATAGTGTTCAATCGGACGATAATTTTTTATTTCCTTATGTGCTAATGTTTTAAGACGTCTTGGTCGTCCGATTGACCAAGGCGTTTTTTGTTGGTGTTTTCAATCGGATAATCGGATTATATTTTTGCCGAAGATTTAAGGACAACGACTCAAGGAAAGGACAAAAATTAATCTTCAAAAATCAATAGTATTATGGAAACAACAGTAAGAGTTATCCAGCAATCGGGACTGACCACACGTCAGTACCAAGACAAAAGAACGGGTGAGCAGAAAGTGATGAATGCTGTGACCCTGAAATTAACTGACGGCATCGACACCTTTTTGGGAGAGATTACCGGCGAAAGAGCGGTGAACTGTCCGAGATTTGACCTCACGAGAAGTTACCGAGTGCAATGCTCGATGGTGGTGAGGGAGTGGAACTCGAACCAGACGGGCGAGCCCATGCAGGCGACGACCATCTATGTGGACAAAATTAATCCCGCCTAAGCCATGTATTACGCCGACACCGATGAAACCCATGTGGGCTGGGAGGCCCAGGAGGGGATTAGGAACGTTAACGTTAACGAAAACGAAAACCAAAACGAAAACGAAAACGAAAACCAAAACGAAAACGAAAAAGTTTTGGGGAACCCTTTGAGACGGCTATTGGATGCTTTGGGGGTGACACTGGAGGAGCTGCGGGGAAAGGGACGCCGGCGAGAGCTGGCAGACGCCCGCAGCCTGGTGGCGGCGGCGCTGATGCGCCAGCCCTTCACGAGACAGCAGGATGTGGCGAGATTGTTGGGCGTGGGGCAGTCGGGGGTGAGCTACCTGCTGAAGAGGCACCGAGAGTTGATGAAGGGTGACCCGGGGTATAGGGAGAGGGGACGGGAGGTGGGAGTTGATAGATAATAGATAATAGATGATAGTTGAGAGTTAGTTCAAGAAGTTCAAGAGTTCAAGGAGTTCAAGAGTTCCAGGTTCCAAGTTCCAAGATCAAGGTTTTATTTAGTTTACGGTTTACCGTTTACTGTTTACTGTTTAATTGGGTTCAAGGGTTCAAGAAGTTTAAGGTTCCAAGTTCCAAGTTCAAGGATTAACGGGATAAGGAGGAGATGTTTAATAGAATTAATCATTTAAAAATTTGAGAGATGAAAAGTAATATGAAAATCGGAGAATATTCAGTATTCGACAAGAAGACATTCCGCTGTGTGGCGGATAACCACAGCCAGATGAAACGCTGTATATTGTGTGACTTGAGAGAGTCAGGCTTGTGTGACTTTGTGCGTTGCCAACCTGATGAGCGCGACGACAAGCAGCCTGTGATTTTCAAGCTGACGAGAAAATTTAGAAAAATTGCACAATCTTTAAAAGACTAATGATATGAGATTCAGTATTTTTAAGACCGTAAAAGCGAATCGTGGCAGGCTTTGCACGTATGAGGTGTTTAAGCAGGTGAGCGGTTCGAAGTTGGTGAGTGAGCTGTGTGCGCAGATCGCCGCAGAAACTGACCACGACAAACAAGGGGAGCTGAAAAAGCAGCTCCCTGTGATTACCTTTCAAGCCTATTTTGAAGGGGCACGGAAGAATGACCTTGCCCAGCTGAGTGGCTGCTTTATGTATGATGGCGATGGGATAGAAGACCCGAAGGCGTTTTATGAAGAGAAAGTGGCGGGGAGGATAGAAGAGCTGGGGGTATTGTATGCGGGGATGACACCTTCGAGGCATGGGCTGCGGCTAGTGGCACGGCTGCGGCCGGAGTTTAAGAGCATAGCTGAAGGACAACAGTGGCTAGGAGAGCAGGTGGGGTGGGAGTGCGACCCGCAGTGTAAGGATTTGGCGCGAGCCAGTTATGTGGTGCCGGAGGGGTATGTGTTTTTCTTGGATGAGAAGGGGCTGTTTGAGGAGGAAGTTAATAGTGAAGAGATAAAAGTTAATAGTGAAGAAGGGAAAACAAGGGAGGCTTCGCCTGAATGTTTACGTCACTACCCCGGCCTGCGGCCACCCCTTCTAATAGAAGGGGAAAATGGGGAAAATGTCGACCACATACCTACATTTAAGGGGATTGCTTTGGGGGAGATTGCGAGGGAGTGGTTGATGATGACGGGAGGGGAGCCGGAGGAGGGAGAACGGAATGACAGGCTGTATAGTTTGGCTTTGAGGCTGAGGCATATTACTGACTACAACGAGAGTACCTTGCTGGCGGTGATGCCCCGCTATGGGCTGGGGGAGCAAGAGATGAAGACGCTGATTCATTCGGCCTGTACAGCTACCCGTACCCATAGACCCAAAGATTTGCAGCCGGTGTTTGACAAGCTGATGCTGAAGGAGAAAGGACCTGGTATGGAGGAAGAAGAGGAGATTCAGGAGGAACCGCTATCCCTTATTGAAACTCCACTGTCGGCTTCCCATCTGTCACTACCTCCGCTTATTAAGCAGATAGCCTCTACTGCGCCTTCGGACTTTATGGCGGCCTGTATTATCTGCCAGCTGCCCATGTTGGGCACATTGGCCTCGAAGTTGAGAGCCAAGTACCTGGACGGCAAGATGCACAGTCCCTCGTTTCAGGTGAGTCTGGAAGCCCCCCAGGCCAGTGGTAAAAGCTTTATGACCCGCATTGTTGAGACGCTGATGGAACCCGTGTTGGCCCGCGACATGGAAGAACGACAGAAGGAGCAGGAATACGCGGAACGACTGGGAGAATTGAAGGTGACCAATGTGAAGGTGACCTCTAAGAACAGGGAAGAAATGCTGGGGCAGCGACCCAAGGGCATTATCAGGTATGTGCCCGCCACCATTAGTGTCACCAAGCTGTTGCAACGCTTGGACAATGCCAGGGGGCTTCATCTATTTGCCTTTGCCGAAGAGATAGACACTGTGACCAAGGCTTTCAAAAGAGGTTTTTCGAGCTATGGCGACCTGTTGCGTGTGGCCTTCGATAACGGATTGTATGGACAGGACTACGCCTCGAGCGAATCGTTCAGCGGCTTGGTGACCGCCTACTATAACACCTTGTTCAGTGGCACCCCGAAGGCCATGAGGAGATTCTATCCGGATGTGGAGGACGGACTGGTGAGCAGGGTATGTTTTGTGATGATTCCCGACCAGTTTGGCAAGCCCATGCCCGAGTGGGGAGAACTGCGGGAGAAGGATATGGAAGAAGTGAGATGTCAGTTGGCGCGGCTTGACCAAGTAAGCATCATAGGTAATGCTGTGCAACCCGACCATGTGATGGACTTAAGCTTTTTGAACCGCGACCTCAAGAAATGGCTGACCGAGCAGCAGAAAGAAGCGGTGCGCACCAACGACCGAACGAGGGATGTGTTTTGCAGACGCTCGGCCGTGGTAGGATTCAGAGCCGGCATGCTGGCGTGGTTTCTATATGGCGAGAAAGACACCCCTTTGAATCGTCGGCGTACGATAGCCTTTTCGCGCTGGATAGCCAATCAGATGTTGACGCAGCACCTCTTGCGCTTTGAGATTGAAGGTGCCGGCAGCAATGTGAACCGTTGGGAGGAAGCTTACAAACTGCTGAAAGACGAGTTTACGAGGGACGAGCTAGCGCATGCCCTCAAGGCCACTGGCAGCAGCAGTCCCGTGAAACAGGTAGTCTTCAGATGGAGACTGTTGGGCTGTGTGAAAACGGTAGAGGAGGCCCAATCGCCTAGTGGGCAGCGGCAGAGTGCGAGGTTTAGGAAAGTTAGTTGAGAGTTAATAGATAATAGATGATAGTTGGTTCCAAGTTCCAGGTTCCAGGTTTCAAGTTTCAAGTTCAAGGGTTCAAGGTTCAAAGTTCAAAGTTCAAGGGTTGAGGGGTGATTTTGTATGGAGAGCAGGCTTCTGGTGAGGGGGCTTGCTTTTTTTTGTGAGGGTAGGGAGGAAGGAAGCGATAGTTTGTATAATTTTTATATTTTTGCAGCGTGAAGTGTATTAATAAATAGAACGAGAATATGGAATTATCAACGAATTATGTACAATGAAACGCCCAATAAGCATCCTTATTTTCCTTATGCTGGCTTTGTGTTTGACTACCTATGCCCAGAGCGACTACAGCCCTTGCTACAAAGAAAATATGGCTGCCGGTGATACGGCGTTTAAACGGTTCAAGTATAAGATTGCCAAATCATACTATGTTAAGGCTAAACATTGTAAAGGAGTAAATCTAAAAGAGACCAAGGAACAGAAAAAGAATGCGAGAAAATTCATCAAGAGGTGTAGATCTTGTCTTCGCATAATTAGATTTTCCGAGAGAAAAGTGTATGTCCCGACGCGACGTGAGAAGGAGATGATTAGATATTATTTTGGACCAAAGGTCAGAAGTGATGAATGTGAAGAATGTGATGAATGTGAAGAATGTGAAGACGATGAAGACTAGAAGTTATCGGAGGAATGAGGAGAAAGGGGAGAATGGGAATGCTGGAGAGAATCGGCTCAAATTTCACAAATTTTTCTAGTGCTTTCTGTTTTTGATGAGCTGATTTTAGGGGTGTTTTTGCTATTTTTGAGCCGATTTTAAATTTGAATGACGATGGACATGTCAAGAAAGAATCTCTTTACTTTCAAACAGGTCGTCCATGGTTATCTCATTCTGAATGAGATTGTAGTAGTTGTTGTGAGTAACACCATTTGTCGTTACCATGACAAGATGGAGTGTTCGCTTGTCTTTCGATAATAATTGGTATGTGCCAAGTTTGTTTTGCAGATCATTTGCATAGTCTTTGTCAATTGTGAAGACGTTTTCGGAATGTTTCATCTCACAGAGGTCAGTAAAGCCATCGGCTCGCTGAATCACTAAATCTATCTGTGCTCCGCGTCTTTCATTCGTTCCACGGGCAAACCAAGAACACACGTTGGTTTGAACCCCTGAAATGCCTAAGGCGGTTTTTATTTGCGGTATGTGTTGTAGGCATATTCGTTCAAAGGCATGCCCCTTCCATGTGTTATGGGAGGTTGAGGTAAAAGTGTTCGACCAATAATGTTCATCGTTGAATGCGTTTTTCTTGATGCAGAGGTAATAGAACAAGGTAAAGTTGTCTATCAGCTGATACATGGCGTTTGTTTCTAAAGTATCGGCAGAAGCGAAGCGTCGTACGAATCCACACTCCTCCAGATCTTCCAATATCGTGGAAAATGTACCTCCATCGGAAAGTTTACTGGCCTGCAGTATTTCCTCTCTTGTCATGCCTGACTTTCTGCCGTTGCTCAGGCACTCGATGACTTTAAGGTAATTCTCTGGACGTTTGAAAAGAATGGCATATAGCGCCTCAAACTCGTCACGGAGTTGCGCAGTCTCTGTGAAAAACAATTGGTCGATATTCTGTGCCACACTTAATCCTTTTCTAAGGAAACTCCAATAGTAAGGTATGCCACCGAGAATCATATATAGTTCAAGTACGTCTTTTCTGCCGAAGGCAAGGTTGGCATTCTTGGTGAAAAGTTCGCACTCGCGGAGCGTAAAGGGTACAAGTTTTATACGGTTGGTCAGTCTCCCTCGAAGCCCCCCTTTGTCTTTTAGCAACTTTCTGCTGATCCATGAGGTGGTACTACCGCATACGATAAGTACGATATCTTTCTCGCGACGTGCAGTAGCCCATCCATTCCAAAAGTTTTCCAGTGCACCGATAAGGTTTCCCTTGGGTGTGTCCATCCAAGGAAGTTCATCGATAAACAATACTTTTTTGCCAGCCGGAGCTTGATTGATATGCACTTTCAGTAGTTCGAAAGCTTCAATCCAATTTTTAGGAATAGAGCATTTCATTCCAGCTGTTACCAAGGAGTTGCGGAATGCTGTTAATTGCTGACGAAGCGTTCCTTTGGCCACTCCTGTATGTTGGAAACAAAACTGGTAGTTGAAAGTTTCACGGATGAGATATGTTTTTCCCACACGCCGTCTGCCATAGACGGCACAGAACTGTGATTCCTCTTTATCAAGAAGACCCAACAATTCCCGTTGTTCGTTTTCGCGTCCTATAATCATAGATGTGTTATTCTTGTTTTTTTATAAATCCGCTGCAAATATAGTAAAAAATATCGTATAATCAGCGGAAAAGTATATTTTTCTTTATGTTTCCGCTGGAAATAAAGCAATTTCTATATTTTGCGGATGCGGTGAGGGAGTGTTTTTGAGGTTTCAGGTTTCAGGTTTCAGGTTACAGGTTCAAGAGTTCAAGAAGTTCAAGGGTTCAAGAGTTCAAGAGTTCAAAGTTCAAGGTTCAAAGTTCAAGGAGTTCAAGAGTTCAAAGTTCAAGAGTTCAAGGGTTGATTTTGTATGGAGTGCAGGCTTCTGGTGAGGGGGCTTGCTTTTTTTGTGAGAGAAGGAGTGGAAGGAAGCGATTGTTTGAATAATTTTTATATCTTTGCAGCGGAAAGTGTATCAATAAAAAGAACAATAATATGGAATTGTCAAAAGAAGAATTCAAAGTACTGGTCATGCTATATGTGGCTAACAGTGACGGCCATGTGAACCCTGAAGAAGTTCGCGCAATGTTGGAGCGTACCTCTCCGAAAATCTATGCAGAGGTCAAGCTTAAGTATACCAAAATGAAAGATATGGAGGTGCTGCAGTGCATTGAGGAGAACAAGAAACACTACCTCACCACCGACGCCGAACGCCAGGAGCTGCTAGCTGACCTGAAGGCTGTGGTGGAAGCTGACGGCAAACTCCTGCCAGTGGAGAAGTATATGCTGAGTGGGATAGAGAGAGTGATATAGGAAGTCAATAATCAGATCGGCGAATTATGTACAATAGAGAATATACCCCCGAAAGAATAACGGAACTGAAGCCGAATGAGATATTCGTGTTCGGCAGCAACTTGGCCGGCTCGCATGGTGGCGGGGCGGCACGTTTGGCATACGATCGCTTTGGCGCGATATGGGGACAGGGTGTAGGACTGCAAGGAAATAGTTACGCCATCCCCACTATGCAGGGCGGTGTGGAGACCATCAAACCCTACGTGGATGAGTTTATAGAGTTTGCTAAGCAGCATCCAGAGTATAAGTTCTGGGTTACGCGCATTGGCTGCGGTATCGCCGGATTTACTGATGAGGAGATTGCTCCTTTGTTTAAGGCTGCCTTTGAGGTGGAGAACATCATTTTGCCGGAAGAATTCGTTTGTTATATAGGTAGGTGACAATAAACCTATACAAAAAAAAGGCGGCCGGGTGGTCGCCTTTTTTGATTGGTTTTTTGTGTATTTTTGTTAGAAGTTGATGATTTTCTTGACAATCACGCCGTTCTCGCATTCGCAGTGGAGCATGAAGATGCCGCTGTAGGGAAGGGAGAGGGTGAGGGAGTTGTTGGTGGGGGTGAGGGTTTGGAGCAGCTTGCCGTCGATGGCGTAGAGTTTTACGCTGGTGGGCAGCTGAGTATCGAACTGCAGGGTGCAGTTGCCGTGGGCAGGGTTGGGGTAGAGGCGGACGCTGTTGTCTGTGATCAACTGGATGCTTTCGGGAATTTCGGGAGCGTTGGTCTTGAAGGTTTTCAGTGCCCAGGTGCCATAAAGTCCGTCGTCGCATACGCCACGAATATATACGTCATAGTAGGTGTCGGGTTGCAGACCTGTGAGGGTCAGTTCTCCGTCGGTGAGGTTGCTGGAGGTGCCGGTGCCAAGGGTGAAACCATGCAGACCATATTCCACATCCCAGGAGTTGGGGGTTTCGAAAGAAACCCAGTTCAGGGTGGCACTGACGGTGTCGACTGCGGTGACTGCGATGAAATAGGGGGAAGCGCACAGGACTTCGGTGGAGTCGTATTCGGTGACTACCAGATTGTCGATATAGAGGGCAGAGTACTGCTGGATGTAGTCGCTGGCAGAAGAGATGAGGAAGAAACACAGGGTGTCGGCATCGTAGTGAGGCAGCGAGGCATCAAATTCGTTGCTGGCATGATAGATTACCTCAAAGGGAGTGAAGTCGGGGGTGTCGGACAGGCTGACGTTGATGCCACCGCCCACCACCTCGCGGCGATTGAGTTCGCTGTTATAGCGGGAACCGAGAATCAGAACTGCACCATTGTCGCCACCTTCGGCAGAGGTGTATTTGTATTGGCCGATGAGTTTGCCGGGGACAAATTCGTTGACGGCCATACCGCCTTGCAAATAATCGTTCAGGTCGACATCGCTTAAGTTGGACAAAAACTGTGAGGTGCTATCCAAATTGCTGGAGAGGAGTTCCAGCAGATTGAAGAACTGGTCTTCCTGAATATTGGCATTGGTGAGGATGGTGGGGATAGTCAAATCTGCCATCTCTCCTAAAGAGGACTGGACAAAACTGTAGAACGACGGAATGAAAATGTCGCTCAGCTTGAAGCTCTCTATCTTCAGGGCGATGTCGTCGTTGGCTGCATTGATTGTGTCGGGAGAGGCTTTCAGCAGGGGAAGGTTAACATTGATGTTGACGTCTTGTCCACCGTAGGGGAAGGTGTAATCGATGGGGTAGACGGGATAATTCCATTCGCTGGGATAAGGAAAATCGTTGAAGGCGGGTACGGTTACCGTTCCCCATCCGATAGAGATAGAGATGCTGTAGCCGTTGCCGATTTCCCAGCTGGTGAATTCGCCATTAGGAACGGTGAGGGTGTTTTGGGCATTGGCGGTGTTGGTCATCAGGAAGAGGCAACAAACGGCCATGAAAGTGGTAAAAAAATGTTTCATTTTGTTTTGTTTTGGTTGATAATATTATGATATGTTTTTTATCTAAATTACAATTTGCAAAGGTAAATAAAAAAATGCATATCCTTGTGGAAAAAAACAAAAAAAATGTAAGTGTTCAAAGAGCCGAAAAAAATCTTATTTTTGCCGCTGAATTCTACCATAGGTATTGCACTGACTCTAACTACACCTCTTATGATGACCAAGGGTTTTATACACGAAAGAATACGCATGATATTGTTATCTGTGTTCATGATAATGATATGTGTGGGTGTATTTGCGCAGTCGCAACCTTTCCCTTATTCCATTTCGGTGACCAGTGTAAGGGGCAATTGTTACGATGATTGTCGGATTATCATTGCTATGTATGATGAGGCAGGGAACGAGGTAGTGGTGAATCCTCAGACACATAATGCCCAAAATATTACTGCCTATCCGTTATATAACATCCAGTACCATTACCGTAATGTGAGTGGGGGAACGAACACGCAATATGACACTGTGAATGACATACGGGTGGTGGCGGGTACCTATTGCATAGGCATTACGGGCTATGTGCCGGTAACATTGCCGGGAGGGCAGACGGATTATGTGATGGTAGACACCACGGTATGTAACTTAGAGGTGATGGCCAACTATGACCACTTGGAGGCCTCGGTGTTATCGTCGATGTCGCGCAATAATTATGAGACTTGGGACGACTCGGGGAGGGAATTCTGTGGTTGGCGGCCTTCGTATGACTGTTTTGACAGGGGACGCATCCAGCTGAAGTTGATGAAGGGAAAGTTTCCATACAGGGTATTGATTTTTGATGCTTTTCAGGATACCGTACGTCAGGCCACTTTCTGGCAGCGGCAGCAGTCGGGCATCGACTCGGTGTTTGCCGATTATCAGGACTATTATACTTTTGACAGTATGCCTGTGGGCAATTATAACATCAAAGTGTCTGACTCATGCGATTATACCCTTTGGCTTTCCATAGAAATTCCAAGTGCGGATCCGTATAATATAGCGCGTGTTGCCTATAATGACCCTTACTGCAAAGACAGCACAATTTTGACTTTTTATTATCGCAGGGACTGTAATCTGCAGTTGCACGACTATGACGGACCCTATTTTGACAGCATTCTTCAATATCGGTTCATCAATCCGAGTGGTGACACCACTGAATGGTATCCCCATGTGAATAATCAGTGGGATCCGAACTATAATTATTTGCAGGATACCCTCAAGCACATTAGCAGCTATTGCGAGGTGTATAACGACACAGTATGGTTTCAAATCAGGGATTTGTGTCACGATACCATCTACAGCAGCAGGTTTTTCTATACCAGAGATTATCAGTTTCAGGATGAGGTGAGTCCTGCCTCCATGAATATGGTAACCACCTCTGATACATGCGGAGTTCATGCACTGTCGGGATTGACAAGCCAAACCTACGACTTTTTTGGTCGTATTTGGTGTTGGGGTTGTAATTACGAGAACTACGATTTGAACTGGCCTACGGAAATACCGAGCCAACTGTATTTCTGTCCCCTGTCGTACGATGTCTATTCATCGGTGGATTCCACTTTGATTGTCCACAATGAGTCTGACAGTTATGATAGGTTTTCGGCTCCAATAACCTTCTTTGCAGATACGGTTATTCCGGTACACATGGAAGTGAGGGATGCCAAGGGTTGTTTGTTGGTGGCTCGTGATGAAGTGTTGACTTTTGATGTAGAGGATGCCGGAGACTCGCCTTATCCCTACACAATGCACAGTATGTTGGATGACTGGGGGTGGAACGGCTGTTGTGGTTATGACAGGTATTTGTATCTCAAGCAGGAGATTGATGCCGTTTCCTATCGTCAGAATATGATTGTTCATCTGGTTGAGAGTCCGCTGTACAACCGGTTTAATTTTACGGCGGTGTGTCAGAACGGAACATGGTCTTATACGGCGGATGATCCAGCCAATCATCACACCTATGCCGAGTGTTGGAGTGATGGAGGTGCATGGCAGGTTACGGTAAGAGACTCGGTATGTCTGGCACCGGGGCGTTATACTTTTGTGGTGACGAGTTCCTGTGGCAATGATACGGTGAGTTATGTGTTTTGGGACACATTCTATAAAGATTCCATTGCCTTGGATGTTGAGCCTCAATATAGTATGCAGCAAATCTGTGACCGTTTGACCGTGCAGCAGACTTCCGTAGTGTTGAACACCTATTCGTTGTATATAGATCCGACAGTGGACAATAACGAGGCGTCTGTGAACATTTATCCGGCAAGCTATTATGTGCATGTGGTTGATGGTGTCCCGGGCGGCTACAACGAATGGCCTGATGGTAATGGCAATTTTGTTTTTACAGTTCCCGGTTCATACATCATTGAAACATACGCATGGACAAGCTGTTATTGGCTGTCGCATCTTGATACGGTGGAATATGTGCCCATTTACATTGATATGGATCAGGGTTATGCTATCCTGTGTGACAACTTGTCGAGTACGGGTTTTGTGTATGCACATGCCATCAATGGCACTGAACCATACACGTATTATTTGTATGACCAGCCTGATATGATGGGAACGTTGGTGGGGACAGACACTTCGGGGCGTTTTCAGAATGTGCCCATGACCGTTGGTTCACAGTATTCGGTGTTGGCCGAGGATGCGTGTCACAACAGCTTCTATATTAACCTTACAGCCACCCCCATTAACCAGAGTGCGCTGGCGTGGGAGTTTGGAGATGATGTAGGTCATGGGCATTGTGAGGGAGACAGCGTCTTTTTGACTGCACTGCCTTTTTCGTTTGATGTGGCCTATCAGTGGACGGGTCCCAATGGCTTTAGCAGCAACGAGCGTGTGAACCATGTTTACCTGCCGTATGGTAGTGAGAGCGGGTATTATACCTTGGAGATTCTTAACACAGGCTGCTCTACCAGTGTAAAGGACAGTGTATACATTGCGGTGATCCAAGCACCAAGAGTTACTATTTTGAGTGATACTATGGTATGTGCTGGTGATGGGGTTACCCTGGGATTCCAGGTGCAAGGTAGCGGAGTGGTGAATTTTGATATCATGCATAGTGGAGCTCCAGCTACGGGTGTTGATTCCTATAGTGCCAATTCGGGCAGTACGGTATATCAGTATTATCCCATTGAATCAGACAATATTTTCTGGGCGGATCATATTTCGGATGAGCGCTGTGCTTATCATCATATAGTAGATACGGTGCATGTGGTACTGTTTAATCCTGCCACTTCCACCACCACTCCCATTACTACGGTGGATGGCTATGCCTGTTACGACCACACGGCCAGCTTGAAGGCTTTCTCTTCTATAGCGACACCTTATTACATTAACTGGTATGACGACGATCGGCAGACTACTTTGTTGCAGTGTGACACGATAAGCAATGCGGCTAATTATGCTGTTTTGTATGTCAACCATGTGATGGGGGATACTTCCGTTTTTGTGACGGTTTCGAATGCCTCGAATTGCCAGGCTGCCTACGGTACCTTATATCATGTGGTGAAAATGCAAAATGGCATCACTACTTTAATGAGAGGAGAGGGTGCCCGTCTGTATGACAGTGGGGGAGAGCTTGGCAATTATGGTGACAATGAGGACATGACCTATAGGTTTTCGTGTCCGGGAGAAACCCAATTGGATGTGGTTATCAATAGTGTGGATATTGCGATAGGGGATACGCTGTATATTTATTCAGGGATGGCGGCATTATCTGGTTCGTTGTTGGCAGCACTTACTCATACCTCGTCAGTGGGGAATCTGACCGTCCACCAGTCGGCTGTCACCTTTCGTTTCAAATCCAATTGGGTGAACAACCGAGGAGGATGGAGTATTGACATATATACGGGCGTACCCATGGTAGAGGTGATGGCGCATGTGAGTCCGCTCAACTACGATACCGTGGCGGCAGTAGTCTGTGCTTCTCCGACCCCATACGAGACACCCTATTTTCCGCCTCTTGACATCTCTCAGTCGAGGGAATATCTTACTGATACACTCATTACCTCTGGGGATGGCTGCCAAACCATTGTACACCTGCATTTGGTGGTCAATCCGGTATCGCAGACGGAAGTTCAAGACTTTTTGATGCCCTGTCAGTTGCCCTACACTTGGAATGGGGTGACCTTTACCGACTATGGTACACAGACGGCAGTATTGACCAATGAGTTTGGCTGCGACAGTATGGTGATCATGACACTTCTATGGGCTCCACCGGTGGATTCCACCACCATATATGACACCATCGTGGAAAATCAGTTGCCGTATCTTATCAATGGCATTACCTTTACTGGTCCAGGTATGCAACAGGTTACCCTTGTCAACCAGCAGGGTTGTGACAGTGTGGTGACCATGTATCTGCATGTGTTCTACAATGTGTTTGCCGAGGCTGACTCGGTGATTTGCGACAGCGAGTTGCCGCTAATTTGGAATGGGGTGACGTTTACGCAGACTGATACGCAAACTGTGACGTTGACTGCCCATACGGGAGCTGACAGTGTGTTGACGATGCGCCTTTGGGTAAATCCCACTCACCAGACGGTATTTGTCGATACCACTTGCCAGCATACGGAATATAACAACTACGGCTTTGTTTTGTCGGAGCACGAAACATCGGCAAGCGGAATCAATACGTTTACCCGCACTCTTTCCAATCAGTTTGTCTGCGACAGTGTTATCCTGCTGAACTTGTTGGTTGTTCCCGATATCACTCCGGATTTTTATGCTATTCCCGACAAGGCTATGCTTTCTGAGAATGCCGAGATACAATTTATTAACCATACGGATGTGTCGTCGTTGGCACAAATGAACTATTTCTGGGTATGGGATTTTGGAGATGGCAGCTATGATACCACCTACGTGCCCAAT
>Ga0265298_10002342_pt1 | contig 26515 bp, 14 predicted proteins | sample AusTroGonzalo_MG_3_FD_193486 | JGI IMG/M metagenome (GOLD analysis project Ga0265298, IMG submission 193486) | Bovine rumen microbial communities from tropical cattle in Woodstock, Queensland, Australia - Gonzalo_01 | ecosystem: Host-associated > Mammals > Digestive system > Stomach > Rumen ...
GGCAGGGCGAAGACGGTCTCGGTAGAGGCCTGACGCATCTTCTGCAGGTCGGTCATGCCGGCCCAGTCGAACATCTTCTTGGCATTGTTGGCTGCGTCCTCGATAGAGCCGCCGCTATAGCGACCACCCATCATGCCACCGCCGTTGGGGTTGGGGATGCTGAGGCCCTGGGCACTCATGATGACAGCCTTGTGGAACAGACCGCGAGCCAAGGGACTCTCGCACAGGGTGCGCACGCTGCCACCACCGGCACTCTGGCCAAAGATGGTGACGTTGTTGGGGTCGCCACCAAACTGCTCAATGTTCTTCTTGATCCACTTCAGGGCCTCGATCTGGTCGAGGATGCCGTAGTTGCCCGACACCTTATTGGGACTCTCTTCTGCCAATGCGGGATGACAGAGGAAACCGAAGATGCCCAGACGATAGTTGATGGTGACGAGCACCACGTCCTTGGCACCCCACTCCTGTCCGTCGAACTCGGGCTCGGAGCCGAAGCCTTCACGATAGCCACCACCGTGAATCCACAGGGCTACAGGGAGTTTTTTGTTAACCTGACCGGGGGCCTTGGTCCACACGTTGAGATAGAGGCAGTCCTCACTGAAGGCAGCTTCCTTGCCATAGCCCCACTCGGTGTAGTAGCCACCGGTATACTGAATGGCCTGATAACTGGGACGGCCGAAGGTGTCGCAAATCTTCACGCCCTTCCAGGGCACCACGGGCTGAGGGGCCTTCCAGCGGTTCTCGCGGATGGGAGGTGCCGCATAGGGGATGCCACGATAGACAAACACTTCGGGATGGTCGTCGGCCAAAACACCTTTCACCTGACCTCCTTCAATCTTCAACACTGGGTTCTCTGCAGCCTGCGCAGACACTGCTACCATGAGCAGAAGAGGCAAAAATAATTTTTTAATCATAAGTTTGTAATAATGTATATAGTTAAGGGTTCGAAATCCGCGTTATTGTTTATGATGTTTCCCTTTCTTTTCTCTTCGGGTGCAAAGATAAAAAGAATCTATGAAAACGCCAAGCAAAATAGGACAAAAAAATAAGTACGACTCCGGACGGAATCGCACTTGCTTGTGTTTTCATAGTTTTATATATGATTTAAGGTAGTATATTAGGTTGGAGAATTTCTATATGGCAAAGATATGTTTTTTTTCAATAAGTGCCAAACATTTTTCGACATTTTTTTAGTTTTAATAGTAAAAAAAATGCTGTTTACGGGCACAACGAACACGACTTTGGGAATTGGACGATATTAAGATGAACTTTTTTTGCAAAGAAGAAAGGTTTTTTGTAACTTTGCAGGCAAATAACTAACTAAAACGAATAAACAATGAGGAAAATGTACTTTCATGTCAGAGTGATGTTCTCTGCTCTGCTCATGTGTATGATGGTTCTACAGGCATCGGCCGACCCCATCACTCGTGAGCAGGCGAAGCAACGCGTGATGGCTTTTCAGAAGAAACAAGGCGACGCCAAGCAAATCAAGGCGGTGGTCAGCGAAGAACGTCTGGCACCTCGCAGAGGGGCGGCAACACAGGCCACGACGGAGCCTTACTATGTGTTTGACCGAGGCAACAACGAGGGTTATGTCATCGCATCGGGCGACGACAAGACCATCGACGTGCTGGGCTATACCACCGAGGGCTCGTTCGACTATGCGCAACTGCCCCCGCAACTGCAGGACATGCTGGAGAGTTATGCCCGACAGATCAAGGCCATTCAGGCGGGTGCACCTGTGCTGAAACTGCCTGCCAACCACCCCAGGGTGGAGCAGTTCATGCAGTGCAAATGGAGTCAGGGCTCGCCCTACAACAACCTATGTCCGCTGGATGGCGGCTCGCGCTCAGTGACGGGATGCGTGGCTACGGCAATGGCGCAACTTCTGTACTACAACCGCGAGAAGTCAGTGACGGAGACACAAGCCGACATTCCTGGATTCACAACCTATACCAAGGGCATCGCGGTGCCTGGCATCGCTGCTGGAGCGCCCATCGACTGGGACAACATGAAGGATACCTACAGCTCGGCTTCGGAACTGCAGAAGCAGGCGGTGGCGCAACTAATGCTCTACTGCGGTACGGCGGTGCAGATGGACTATACCAGCTCGTCGTCGGGCGCTCAGCCCACAGCGGCAGCAGAGGCCTTCAAAAAGTATTTCGGCTATGGCAACTCGGTGAAGTTTATCAATGAGTTCAGCAGCGAGGACGAAATAGACCATCTGATCTATACCGAACTGGCTGCCGGACGCCCCGTGTATCTGGGTGGCTATACCGGTGACTGGAGCATGGGACATGCCTTCCTGACCTGTGGCTATGAGAACCAGCGCTACTACATCAACTGGGGATGGGGCGGACAGAGCGACGGCTATTACTACCTGACAAACCTCACTCCTGGCAACGGACAGGGCACTGGCGGCAGCGATGATGGCTATAGCACAGGCAGAAATATCATCATCGGTCTGGAACCAGAGAACTTCGGTGAGAAGACTATGAGTTTCACGGATGCCACCGTGAAGCGCATCTGCACAGAGAAATGGGATGCCGACGGTGATGGCAAACTGACCTATAACGAGGCGGCTGCGGTGACCTCGCTAGGCGATGCCTTCAAGGGCAACACGAGTATCAAGAAATTCCCCGAACTCTATTACTTCACGGGCATCACGACCTTGGACGACGACGCCTTCAACGGTTGCGCCAACCTGAACACGCTGCGTCTGCCCAAGAAACTGAAAGTCATCGGGGCGCGCGCCCTGATGGGATGTAAGAAACTGACTCAGGTGAGTCTGCCCACTGGTGTCAACGCCATCGGTGAGGAGGCCTTCGAGGGTTGCGCCCTGCTGACGGATATGGAACTGTCGAACGGGGTGACTGCCATCGCGAAGGGCACCTTCAAAGGCTGCTCGGCTCTCACGGCCTTCAACATGCCTATCAGCATCGGCAGCATCGGCGACGAAGCGTTTGCCGGATGTTCGAAACTCAACAGCTTTACGGTGAATACCTATCACCCTGCCGACATTACGATGGGCTCTGCCGTATTCGGCACCACCGACCTGAGCAAGGCCACACTGCACGTGATGCAAGGCACCAAGGCGTTCTTCGAGGGTCATGAACAATGGAAGGCGTTTGGCAAAATTTCGCAGACACGCGACATCTCGGGCGGTCAGTTCACCACCATCGAAGCGGGCAAGACCTATTATATATATAATGTGGGAACGGGTCGCTACCTGACCAAGGGCGAGGCCTACGGCACTCAGGCAATGGTGGGCACAACGCCTATGCGATTTAAGGCGATACATTCGTCGAACAAGCCCGAGGGTGTGTTCTACTTCAACTCGCCCGACACTGGCAAGGACGGCAAATTCTTGTTCCGCACAAGTAGCGACGGCAACGTGGGACAGGGTGTCAAGGCGGTGTTCGTGGACGGTACGGCACTCACCAATGCCTACTGGCAGGTGGCGTCGGCTGGCGATAATATCTATACCATCCAGGTGCCTTCGACGGAGGCTGCCTATGTGGAGGGCGAATATCTGGGTGTGCAGACCGATCACGAGAGTAATGCGGCAACTCCTACCTATGGTGCCTACTATGATGTGGCATACGATACGCACAAGTTGAACTGTCAGTGGCAGTTCGTGCTCTATGACGAGGCGCTCACCATCCGCTTCAATGAGGCACAGAAACTGGAGAACCTCATCGCGGCAGCCAAGAAGCGTAATATCAAGTGCGACGAGGAACAGGCTGTTTACGACAACCTGGAGAGTAGCACCGAAGAACTGAAGGCGGCTCAGAGTTCGCTGCGCAAGAAACTGAAGTACATGGAGTTTGCCAACGAGAACGTGCGCGACAAGAGTATTCTTTACTTCGATGGCGATGACGACGGCGAACTGAGTTACAAGGAGGCGGCCAGCGTGACCGACTTCGGATGGCTGTACTACTTCCAAAACGATAAGACCATCGTGACCTTCGACGAACTGCAGTACTTCACCAACGTGGAGGCCATCCCCGGCAATTTCCTGAATGGATGCACCAACATGGAGAGCGTCATCGTGCCTCAGGGCGTAGAGAAGATTTACTACTATGCCTTCAAGGGTTGTAAGAAACTGACGAAGATAAATATTCCTGAATATGTCAACGTGATCGGTGACCAGGCGTTTGAGGGATGTACAGGTCTGCGCGAGGTGACTATCGCCAACCCCAATCCCGAGAGCATCGAACTGAACAGCACTGCCTTCAACAATGTGCCCCTCGGTCAGTGCACTCTCTATGTGCCACTGGGTGCAAAGGCACGCTATGAGGCTGCCGCCATCTGGAGTCAGTTTGGCAACATCGTCGAGAAGCGCCTGGGACACACACAACCTAAGTTCTCGCCCATAGAATCGCAGGCAACGGGTTATATCTACAATATGGGCTTACGCAAGATGCTGACCATGGGCGAGGCCTATGGCACACAGTCTGTTGTGGGCAAGAAGGGTCGTCTCTATAAATGGAGCAAGAACACCAACGGCACATGGGAGATGGTGGATGCCACGACAAGCAAGGTAGTGTTCCGCACCAACACCGACACCAAGGTAGGTAGTGGTGTGAAGGCTTGTTTCGGTGACGGCTCATCATCGACCAAGTCGCTATGGGTGGTGGATTCGGTGGCCGAAAATATCTACACCATCAGTCTGCCGGAGACGGATGCCAACTATATCGCTGGCGAGTATCTGGGCGTCGACGAGAGTCACAAGAGTGATGCGGCCAGCCCGACGCACGGCATCTACTGGGACATCAAGGGCATCAACGCCAACACGCAGTGGGCCCTCATCACGGAGGATGACTATAAGACGGCACAAAGCATCGACGACATCGTTGACCGACTGAAGACGTATCTGGACAAGGCGAATGCGAAGAGCATCAACGTGGACGAGGAGCAGGCTGTCTATGACAACCCACAGAGCACGCTGACCGACCTCACCGAGGCTCTCAGCTCGGTTCGCGCAAAACTGCACTTCATCACTTTCCGCGACACTAGGACTCAGAACATTTGTCTGGAGAACTGGGATGCCGACAGCGATGGCGAGTTGACCTTCGAGGAGGCTCAGGCGGTGACGGAGATTGGCGAGGTGTTCCGCGGTAAGGAAATCAGTGTGTTCGAGGAGTTGAAGTACTTCACATCGCTCACAGCTATTCCCGACAATGCCTTCCGCAACGCCAGTGAGTTGCAGATTATCTATCTGCCTGCAAACGTCAGTCAGGTGAGCACGTCGGCATTCACGGCCTGCAGTAAGTTGGACTACGTGGTAATTCTTCACGAGGGAGACATGCTGGCATGCAACTTCTCCCTGCGTCCTCAGGCTACATTCTTCGTGCCTGGCAGCATGATGGATGCTTATCTGGCAGACGAGACATGGAGCACAAAGAAAATAACGGAATTTACGGGCAAACCGGTGGTTACTGCCGAGGCATCACGTATATATGGACGCACACTGGGATCGATCACTACGAAGGTGCTGGGTGCTCCTGTCATCGGTACACCCGTCACGGAGTGTGAGTCACTAGGTATTGCCACACTGCCCGTAGGCACTTATCCCATCAAGGTGGAAAGGGGTACTGTCAGCACGCCTGACGTTGAGTTCCGCGAGGGTGTCCTCACCATCACACCATCGCCTCTGACTATCACAGCAAAGAGCTATACACGCCAGGTGGGCGAGGCTAATCCTGAGTTTGAACTGACCTACAAGTCGTTCCGCAACAAAGAGACCGACACGGTATTCGTGGTTCGTCCCATCATCGAGTGCGATGCTACTATCGACAGTCCTGCGGGCGAATACGAGATTCGTGTGTCGGGTGCTGTGGCTACGAACTATGAAATCAGTTATGAGAACGGTGTACTAACGGTGGTCGACGACCCTAGCGGCATCCAGACGGCAAAGAAAAATGACGACGAGGCACCTGTATTCGACATGCAGGGACGCCGCGTGAACAAGATGCAACGTGGCATCTATATCAAACGCAACAAAAAGATTGTTGTTAAGGATTAAGGGAATCCAACAGGATTTCAATCAGTCGGGGCTTGGCGAATTCGTCAAGCTCCGTTTCTTTTATCCATAGGTAATCGGCAGGCAGGGCAGGACGCTCTGAGGGCTGCCACAACCAGAAGTCGGCCTTGAGGATGCGATGGGTCAGCACATGCTTCACGCCTTGGCGCAATAGTGTGGCACCATCGGGCACTTGCTCCGTGAGCCAAGGCTCATAGAGTCCCTGCCAGATGTCTCCCTCGCCGCGACGATGGATGGCGGTCTCGCCCTGAAAACGCACATAGACATAGGTCAGATGGCGCTCCTTCACCTTCAGCGTCTTGAGTTTCACGGGCAGAGCGTCCACCCTACCCTCGCGGAAGGCGATACAGGATTCTTGCAATGGGCAGTTAGGGCAATCTGGGCTATTTGGGGTGCACAGGGTGGCTCCAAAATCCATGATGGCCTGATTGTAAAGACCTACCCTCGCCCCCTCTCTATCATGGAGGGGAATAGAGAGTTGAGACTTCTCCGAAGATATGGGCAACAGGTCTTGCGCCAGTGCAGCGAAGAGTTTCTTTCCTTCGGTCGAATTGATGGGGGTATTGATGCCGAAATGGCGACTCAGCACACGATAGACATTGCCATCGACCACTGCTGCGGGCAAGCCAAAGGCAAAGGAGCCGATGGCTGCGGCGGTATAGTCGCCCACGCCCTTCAGACGCTTGATGCCATCGAGGGTCTGAGGGAATCCGCCCATCTCGACTATCTGGCGGGCTGCGAAGTGGAGGTTGCGAGCTCGCGAGTAATAGCCCAATCCCTGCCAGAGACGAAGGACCTCGTCCTCGGTGGCGTCAGCCAGTTGCTCTACCGTAGACCACTTCTGCATGAAGCGTTCCCAGTAGGCCCACCCTTGTTTCACCTGGGTCTGCTGGAGGATAATCTCCGACAGCCAGATGGCATAGGGGTCGCTGGTCTGTCGCCAAGGCAGGTCGCGCCCATGTTCCTGGAACCACTTCAAGAGGGTCAAAGAGAAATCGTTCATCATGTCAGAGAGGGGATTAGCGGGTCAGAGAGAATCTCAACGAAACACCAAAGTCTTGCGTCGTGGTGGGATAACTACTCGACGAGAGCAACGGAGTATTGATCTGACGATCATAGTAGGCCGAGAGGGTGAGCAAGCGCGACAGGGTGTAGTCGGCAGCAAGTGACACCTTCAGTGCTGAGTTGCCGCTGCTGGCTGACGATACGCCTGAGGCGATGTCGCGGGTGATGGCGGCCTGCTTGCGGAAAGAGATATCCAAGCGGGTGTTCAGGTCGTGGTTCACGCCTTTCTTCTTGGTGGTCTGCTGCTTGTCGTTGTTATTATCGCTGTCTTTCTTGCTGCCTTTCACCTTGCGCGACTTGGTGGCTCCAAAGAGGTTGAAGTCATTAATCTTATAGCCCATGCCGATGACCCAGTCCTTGGAGTTCGACTCATTGATCTGTACACTGGTCATGGAGAGGTTCAGGACACGTGTGGTGCGATACTCCACCTTACAGGTCAGGTTGTTATTGAAGGTCATGTCGACACCCAGCAGGGGCGAGAAGGCCTCGTTGATACTCACCGTAGAGATGTTATAGCGCGAAGAGGGCGTGTAGGAACCATCGGCTGCTTTCACATAACCCAAGTCGCCCATATACTCCAACCATGAGCTGTATGAGGCATAGGAGCCTACGGAATAGATGCTCTTATAACTGTGATTAATATTAAAGCTCTTGAAGACGCCCTGCATCCAGGTCAACTTAGACAGACCGGAATAGCGGATGGTCCAGTTGGGCAGCAGGCGGGTAATAGTCGGGAAGATGTCGAGCGAGCCTCCAGCACCCATCGTATAGGTGTCGAGGAATGCGGGAATCAGCACATCGGCACTATATAGATCGACAGGATTGGCACCAGAATTTGCAGAATACTGGGCCTGAACACGATCGCGGAAGGCGGCCACCTTGCCACAGAACTCGTCAAACGACTTGCTGCTATAACCGTTGTTGGCATCGCCCATACCCTCCAAGGCGCTGCGGATGGAGATGGTGGTCATATTGAACGAACCACTATAAGTAGTAGGACTGCCTTCATACATGAACTGCACGCTACGGGCCTTGTTGACGGTGCGACTGGCATTGAGGTCGATCTTCAGGTCGCGCATGGGTTCGAGGGTAGCCCGAATCTGCAGGTCTTCCGTTGCCGATGTGGTGGCGGGAGTGGCTACACTGTCGTTGCACAGCAACCAGTTGTTGTTGCGGGCGGTCTCGATATAGCTATCGCCAGTGAGACCGAAGGCGAAGCCAAGACCCGGTGCCAGCACGCTACCGTTGCTCTGTCCGAAGGCATCGCCAACATTGGGCATAAAGCCTGGCAGGGTCATTGCATACTGGTTGCGATAGCTCACACTGACATTGCGCAGCATCATCAACAGACGGGCGGCCTGCTGGGCAGGATTATACCACCACTGCTTGTCGAGGGGTTCCTTGGGAGTGATGCTGAGTTTCACCTGCAGGGAGTCGATACCATAGACCTTAATCTTGTTCTCGTCAACAACCTTCCACTTCACAGGAACCACACGTCCATCCTTATTGCGAGCCGACACCATGAGGCGTTTAGACTTCTTGCCATGTTGCACCACAATCTGACTATCGGGCACGAGGGTGAGCTCCTTCTGGAAGGTGTTCTTATTCTTTGGCAGGTCCTTGGCTTCCTTCTGTTGATCCTTGTCCTTATCCTTGTCCTTGGCATTAACAGCAACCCTCTTGGCATTTTTCTTTGCCTGAGAATTATTGACGGCTTTCTTGAAGCGCTCGTTGGTCTTCTTGAGGAAGGGGATGTGATTATAGAGGGTCTCCATATTGAACGTCGCATTGATATTCAGATTGCGATTGTTCGAAATGGTGTTACCCAATGAGGTACCGTCGTCCAACTCGGTGCCACGCAACCATGAATAGGTGGCGGTATAGGAGGCATCCGATTTCATCCAATCGAAGATAGGGAGTTTGTCGAGTGGCAACTGATAGCTGGCCGAGAACGACTGCTGATAATCGAGCGGCGTGCCCCAGTGCTTGATACTGGTCCATACGGAGTCCTTCCACGCGGTGTAGCGATCGGGATAGAGGTCTTTGTTCACAGGGGTATAAGGTTCCTCAACCTCTGCATGGGTGGCACTCTGGAAACTCATGTGGAGGTTCTTGGTGAAGTCCCAGCGGAGTTGGAACTCACGGTTCCACAGGAACTGCTGACTGAAGGTCAAAGGGAGACTGGGGTTCTCGGTATTCTCGAGATCGCGTTCCTGCAACTCATAGTAGTTGCGCATCAACTCGGAATTGAACGAGATGTTCTGAGGCAGGTAGTTGAAGCCAAGAGCCTTGGGGAACTGCATCCACTTTGACTTACTCTTAGAGTTCTTGAAGGGCTCCCAGGCCTTATAGACTGGCGAGTAACTGTAGTTCAGCGAGCCACGCCACTGATCATCATTCTCATAGACGGTGGTCCGTCCCGTGGTGTTGCGGTGGGCATGACTATATGTGAACGAGAAGTTGGCTGGATCGATGGGGAGCGGGAAGCGTTTGTTCTTGATGTCGACACGCATATTGCTCAACGAGAAGTTGCGCGACGTGTGTTTCGTCACAGCAATAGACTCGATAGAGTCACGCTCACGCCTGTCGGCCGCCGACTCCAAAGCATCATCGAGTTCCATATCGGTGTCCAGCGGATTATATTTCGGACTGATAATCTCCTTAGAATATGAATAATAAAGAGGAGCAGATACCTTGGCCTTCTCGGGGAAAAGTTTTCCTAATTCAAGACTAGCCGTCACGGCATATGACTTCTGAGTGTCGGTGGAGCGCTGAAGGATGGACTCTTCCAAGCCTCCGAAACCATCGGTGACATAACGGCCCGACATATTCACACTACCGAAATCGGAGAGTTGCAGATTCAAAGCACCTGATGCAGCCCAACCGCCTTCGTTGTTTGACTCGCGCAGACGGAGTTCGTTGACCCATACCTCGCCCGACTTGATCGAGTTGCTGAGGTTGCGCACACCTATCACCATCGTCTTCAACTCTGCCAGCGAGGGATTACCCACCACACTTACCTTATTATTAGGTTTATCGGGATCGTATTCCGAGTAAACCATATTATAACTGGCCAAGCCCTGGGCACGAGCCTTGTTACGACTCTTCTTCAAGGTGGTAAAGATGCTCATATCTATATCGAGCATATTTTCCTCTGGCCATACCAAAGGACGATCGGAAGGAACGTTCCAACGATAGTTGCCCTGCGGGGTGAGTTTCAGGGGAATGAGATACTCGTAATAGTTGTTCTTATAGTCGGAACCCAAACGGATGAAGACGGCCAACTGATTATCTTCCAACTGGGTGTTGTTAGGCACCAAGTGGTTGGCATGAACAAACATCTGCAGGCGCTTATACTGGCGCAGGTTCAGATTCTGATTCTTATAGACAGCCTTCGACTCATTCTGCGACAGGTTCTTCACCGTCAAGCACAGAGCCTGCTCGTTGCTCTCCGTCAATTGGGGCTGGTTGGGGTCTGTCATACGGGTGAGACCTGGAGGCAGGACATAAGCCACAGGCTGGCGATCAGTATTCTCCTCGACATTGACAGCACTCATCTCGAGCAGACCAGTCTCGGCACCTGCCGATGTCATGAGGTTCTGCTTATACTGACGCCATTCACCACGCACCAGGTCGAGCGAACCAAAGCGCAAGACGATAGGTTCCTCGAAATTGGTGAGGAACATACGCATATAACGGATGCTGGTGAAGCCACTGATAGAGCCTATCTTATCATCAAATTCGGACAGGGGAATGCGATACTGATACCAACGCACAGTAAGGGTGTCGCCATTGCGCAGTTTTGCCGTATAGTCACGGTGGTCAACGATATGTGAACTCTCTGACTTATTTCCGTGATTATAAGCCTGCAACTCGTCATCATTGATGGGGATATGATACTGATAGTAGCGCTCGTATTCATTGAGGGTATAGTCCTGATTGATATCCTCTACATCGGGACCTGTCTTATAAGAGGTGTCGTAGCCCTCGGTCTGGTTGTCGTTCGAGGGAGAGTTGCCCTGAGGGTTATTGATGCGCTTGTAGCGCTGAAGAATACTGGTTTGCTGGGCATCAAAATCGGAACCACGGAAATAATGATAGTCATCTCCCGCAGGGTCCTGACGCCAAGCCTGAAGCAGCGAGTCATTGTTTACCACAGCACTCACGCTATTCAGCCAGTCGGCATAGGCTCCATACTGGCGTTCTTCCTCATCGGTCAAGCCATTCAAACCCACATCCTGTTTCTCGCGAGAGCCACTTGTGGTGGCAAAGGCATAGGTCTGCGTGGCCTGCACAGGAATCTTACCCCATTGGGTTTCTTCGTAAGACGAGGTGCCGTCGACAGGCATACCGCTCTCATAGAACTTCTTGCCATCACGAAGTACATCCTCGCTCACCTCACCCAGATTGATATAAAGGTCACCACTATGCTTGGCTGCGGTACCTTCCTTACGAGTGTAGATAAAGGGGTCGAGCAACCAGAACTCCACATATTCAATGTTAGCCTGCTCGAAGTCAGTAGTCTCGAGACGACGCATCATACCACCCCACTTCTGCTTGGGATTACGCAGGGTACCATTGCTATTGTAGTCGAGAGTCAGGTTATAAGGACCGCGTTCCTGTGGATAGTAAGCCAAATCGAGGATGGGCAACGTGGAAACGGCTCCATTGTAGCTCGATTGGTCACGGTTTGGATAGAGTTCGCGGACATATACTTCACGCACATAGTGGTTCGACAACTGCTCCAGGTCGTTCTTGATGTGTGAAGGGGTCAGACTTGAAGAGCGACGCGTGAAGATTGGGTCGACATTATACCACGCTAACAAAGCACGATCATAGCCACTCTTCACCGATGTCTTGTCGTTGTGATTGGCAAACATTGAGGGCACACTGCACAGCACCCAGGCTTTGGGATCGCCCACACCACGCAGGTCCTTGGTATTCTCGAAGTCGTCGATATACGAGGCATTGTCTTGAGTACCACTGGCATTGCGAGTGATAAGGTGTGCAAACTCACCTGTGAAGGTGATATGCGAGGGTTGGGTGACATGTAGCAAAGGGAGTTTATCCAAGACGTTGGTCAACCACTGGCTCTCCTGTTTCCAGTTGACATTGAGTCCCCAGATTGTGTTATTAAGAGGCTCGTCACCCATATTCACCTTAGTAGTCATAGGCTGCTCGGTGAGGTGCATCAGGGTACCTCCCAAAGAGAAGTTCTTTGAGAAGTCGTACTCCCAGTTCAAACCCAGCATGGTCTTGCGCTGCATACCATAGGTGGTATTGTCTTCGAGCGAAACATTCACACTGGTACCTGCGTCGATGATGCTCTGATTCAAGATGGTCACCTCACCAGCAGAGTAGTCTACGGTATAATCGACACCTTCCTGCAGTCGTGCGCCACCAGCCGTCACCACCACAGTAGACTGCTCGCCAGAAGCTGGAGAGGGGATACTACCGCCACCAAGAGAAATGACATTGGCACTACTGCCCTTGAACTGACCCGTCAGAATGAACTTATCCTTCTCAGCATTCTGTTTGGCAATGGTCTGGGTAGAGTCATAGAGTTGGTCGAAACAGTATTTATCTGCCAGATGCCCCAAGCCTTTTGATTCGAGATAACTACGCAGATAACTGCCAAAGGGCTCGGCAGCAGGCAGGAAGATTCGACCGTTGCTCACCGTATAACCACTCACGAAGTCGAACTGTCCATTGGGGTGTGGCTTCATATTGGCATCCAAGCGGTCCAATCCCATCACCTTCAACAGGGTGGTCTGCTTCAACTGTTCCTCGGGAAGGTAGGTCAGATAGGTACCGGTGGTGTCGCTCTGATACTTGATGTCCATGCGGAACTTCTCTTTCTCGACAGTCGAAGCCAAATAATAGACGTTCTTCATCATCAGGCGCCAGTTGGCCTGCTCAGGATTATTCGAAGTATTCTTTAGCGACTTCACGAAGAGACACTTGTTGGTTTGTGTGACATCAGTAGAGAACTCACCCACCTGATAGGTCTGTCCGCCATAGGTGTATTCAAAAGCGACAGCCAGCACTTGGTCGGTCTGCAGGCCTGATTTCAGAGACACAAAACCTAATGCGGTGTTGATAGTATACTCGCTCGACGACAGCAAACGGGCTGAAGCCAACTTCTCATAATCCACGCCACCTACTAGTTTATCACCAAAACTCTCTAAGAACACCGTCACCTGATCGATGCTACGCGATGCTGAGTCGATGTTCTGAACCAACGTAGAATAGATATTATTAGCTTGGTTACTGGGCACATTCATTCCCAATGTATGCCAATTGGGGTTTTTCAGATAACTATTTTCACCCAATTCACTAAAGGCTAAGAGGTTACGAGAGTTCGAAGTGGTTCCCGTCTTATTAGTCACCCAAATCTCCACACGGTTGATTTTAACACCCGTAGTGAGATTGGGAAGAGTGCTCATGGCCTTATCATAGTTCTGACGGAAGAAATGACTCAAGAAAAAATGATGATTATCTTCATAGTCGGCAACATCGATCTCATAGGGATTCGTCTGAACACCGCCTCGTGAAGAAACACTCTTCGATGTTGATTTCTTCTGAGAGAAAACAGTTTGCAATTTCAGTTTACCAAACTGCATGTCGGTACGAATACCAAAGAGGGCAGATGCACCATGAACCAATGAGTTGTTAGAAGGGAAGGTCACATTACCAGCCTCAACCAACTTAATAATCTCATCCTCTTTTCCTTCATATTTCAGCTTCAGGTTCTGTTTATCAAATTCAAAGGAGGCATCGGTATTATAGCCTAGTTTAAGATTCACCTTATCACCCACCTTACCTGTCACGCTCAAGTTCACCTTCTCGTCAAAGTCAAAGGCTGTCGTCTTACGATTTCGGATTGGCAACGAAGGATTCTCGATATTCTTCAGAGTGGCGCCTAATTTCAATTCAGCAGAACCTTGTGTCTTGACTCGAACACCTCCAGGACCAAAGATTTTCTCGGCAGGTCCCAAATCAAAATGCATGTCACTGAAATCAAATTTCTCCTTACCTTTAGCTTTTGCGGTTTCGGCATCCTTGCTACGGAAGAACTGTTGACGAGCCCTGCGCTCACTCCAACGCATATATTCCTCTGGCGTCATCATAATGGGGGCATTCAGGTAACTGTCGCCCATCTTCGAGCCAATGAAATAGAGATTCAGGGAATCATTATACTCCACCTGCTGCTTCACATTGTCTGGCATACGCAGGTCCAATGCTGACGTATCAAGATCGGAGGTCAATACGGGGGCAGTCCGCTGAACCTTCCAACGGGAATGCAAGAGCGAGTCGGGGATGGTTTCATCCTCAACCGCCATACCTTTAGGCTGTGCCTTTGGTGCTGGTTTGTTTTGTTTATTTTCATCGTCGCCTTGGGGAACCTGGGCTATTGTCACCCCAGCCATCAGCACGATGAATAAAAAATATATTAGTCGTTTCAAAACTTATTCTATAGAACTACATACCATATAACGCAAAACAAGCGCAGATATTGCATCTGCGCCTGCTTTTTGCTAAATTGTGTTCTTACTTAATCTGTTTCAAAGCTAATTTAACCACTTGCTCAACGGGCAATGTGGGTTGTTCCTGCAGAATCTGAACCACAACTTTCTGAGTGGGAGCTGGAGCAAAACCTAGCATAGTGAGGGCAGCTACGGCCTCATCGCGCACCGCATTATTTATTGGTGCGACCACACTACCACCAGCAGGAATTTCGTCGGCAATACCAAGAGCCACAATCTTATCACGCAAGTCAACAATGATACGCTGGGCTGTCATTTTACCTATGCCCTTGATACCCTGAATGAGTTTGGCATTGCCCGTGGAAATGGCAGAGCATAACTCTGAGACGCTCATACCTGAGAGCATCATACGGGCCGTATTGGCACCAACACCACTAACGGTGATGAGCAACAAGAACATCTCGCGTTCCTTTTTACTAAAGAAACCAAAAAGCACATGGGCATCCTCACGGATAGCTTCATAGACATAGAGGCGCACCTCTTTCTTACCTTGAATAGCACTATAGGTATTGAGCGAGATGTTCAATCCATAGCCCACACCGGCTACTTCAATGGTAGCTAAAGCGGGGGTCAACTCAGTCAGTTCACCCTTAATATATTCTATCATATCTTTCAATTTTGTATATATACATCTATTTAAACGCACAAGATTTACAATTTATTGTATTTGACGGCCACAAACTTGCAAATTATCACAAAATGACAGTTTTTAGATTATTTATAAGTCATATCGTAACATTATTAATATAAAAGCAGTACTTTTGCAACCGCAAATTCATAATGGGACAACAAAATTCATAAAAAAGATGAAGAAAATAAGAGCAGCCGTAGTGGGTTACGGCAACATTGGTAAGTATGCACTTGAGGCACTAGAGACAGCGCCTGATTTTGAAGTAGCAGGTATCGTACGTCGTAATGGTGCCGATAACAAACCTGCTGAATTGGCACAGTATGAGGTAGTGAAGGATATTCGTGAGTTGAAGGATGTCGATGTGGCCATCTTGGCAACTCCTACCCGTTCGTGCGAGGAATATGCTAAGCAGATTCTGCCCCTGGGCATCAACACTGTCGATTCTTTCGACATCCACGGAATGATTCGCGACTATCGTCGCACACTGATGGATTTGAATAAAAAGACCAACACCGTGAGTGTCATCGCAGCAGGATGGGATCCGGGTTCTGACTCTATCGTACGTACCTTGATGCAGAGTTTGGCTCCGAAGGGTCTCTCTTATACAAACTTCGGTCCTGGTATGTCAATGGGTCACAGCGTATGCGTACGCTCTAAGGAAGGCGTAAAGAACGCACTTTCAATGACAATTCCCTTGGGTGAGGGCATCCACCGCCGTATGGTATATGTAGAGTTGGAAGAGGGTGCTAAGTTGGAAGAAGTCACTAAGGCTATCAAGGCAGACCCCTACTTCGCCAGCGACGAAACGCACGTATTCCAGGTAGAGAGCGTAGATGACGTACGCGATATGGGTCATGGCGTAAACCTAGTACGCAAGGGTGTGAGCGGTAAGACTCAGAACCAGCGTCTGGAGTTCAACATGAGCATCAACAATCCCGCCCTGACAGGTCAGGTACTGGTCAACGTGGCTCGCGCATCTATGCGTCTGCAGCCTGGATGCTATACCATGGTAGAGATTCCTGTCATCGACATGCTGCCTGGCGATCGTGAAGACCTGATCAGTCACTTGGTATAAACAGAAAAATCAAACAAAAAGAAAAATATTTGCTCAAAAATTTGGCAGTTTGAAAGAAAATGCCTACTTTTGCTGCCGATTTAACAAAACAAGAGTAAAAAAATGACAATGATTGCAAACAACTATTGGTGGTGGCGCAGCTCAAGATTCCAAAGATCGTGAGAAGATAGCCACGTACCTATAGCTTTTGCATAAGGATACAAGATGAGGGGCCTGTCGTTCTTGCGACAGGCCCCTCAAAATTTAAATAATGTCATCACAAAAAAATAAATAAAACAATATGAGTAAGTATCAAGTTGACGAGAAAGGGTTCTATGGAGAGTTCGGCGGAGCCTATGTTCCAGAGATTCTGTACAAGTGCGTAAAGGACTTACAAGAGGCTTATCTTCCCATCATTGAGAGCGAGGAGTTCAAGCAGGAATACCACGCATTGTTGAAGGACTATGTAGGCCGTCCATCACCCCTTTATTACGCGAAACGCATGAGTGAACAGTATGGCTGCCAACTCTATCTAAAACGCGAAGATCTGAACCATACTGGTGCCCACAAAATCAACAACACCATCGGACAGATTTTGCTGGCGAAGAAGATGGGTAAGACGCGCATCATTGCTGAGACAGGCGCTGGACAGCACGGCGTGGCCACAGCTACGGTGTGCGCGCTGATGAACATGAAGTGCGAGGTCTTTATGGGCGCTACAGATGTCGAGCGCCAGCACACCAACGTGGAGCGTATGAAGATGCTTGGCGCCGAAGTTCATCCTGTTCGTACGGGTAACATGACGCTAAGTGATGCTTGCTCGGAGGCCATTCGCGACTGGTGCTGTCATCCTGCTGATACTTTCTATATTGTAGGTTCAACCATGGGTCCTCACCCCTACCCTGACCTCGTGGCAAGGATGCAGAGCGTTATCAGCGAGGAGATCAAATGGCAGTTAAAAGAAAAGATTGGTCGCGACTATCCTGACTATCTCATTGCATGTATCGGTGGCGGGTCAAACGCTGCTGGCACCATCTTCCACTATATGGATGATGAGCGTGTGAAGATTGTTCTAGCAGAGGCTGGCGGACACGGCTGGGAAACAGACTACACCGCAGCTACCATTCACAAAGGAACGACAGGTATCCTGCACGGTGCAAAGATGCTGGTGATGCAGAATGAGGACGGACAGATTCAGGAGGCATTCACCATCTCTGCCGGACTTGACTACCCTGGCGTTGGACCAATGCACTGCAACATGGCCAAGAAGGGCCGCACCAAGGTGCTGTCTATCAACGACGACGAGGCCATCTACGGCGGTTACGAGCTCACCCGCATGGAGGGTATCATCCCAGCCATCGAGAGTGCGCATGCCATCGCTGCCCTCAGCAAGCTACAGTTCAAGAAGGACGATGTGGTTGTGCTGACCGTGAGCGGCCGCGGCGATAAGGACGTAGAGACCTATCTCAAGAATAAGGCAATGGCAAAAGAATACGGCAATTTCTAATTGATAATTGATAATTATGAATACATTCAAGTATACAACAACCAGCAAGACGATTCTCGCCGACCTCTATACCCCTGTTGGCGTGTATATGCGTCTGCGCGACCTTTATCCACAGAGTGCCCTGATGGAGAGTTCCGACTATCACGAGAAAGACAACTCGCGCTCGTTCATCGGCATCAACCCCATGGCCAGTGTGGCCATCGGTCATGGTGTGGCTACCGTCACCTACCCCGACGGCTCTACATTCCAGCACGAGGTGAACAAGGAATACCGCTCTGACAAGGCCATTCACCAGCTCATTGACCACATCGAGGTGACTGGCGACGATGCCAAGACCTGCGGTCTCTTCGGCTACACCTCGTTCAATGCCGTGCGCTACTTCGAGGATATCGCCGTGAAGGACGAGACACAGCAGAAGAACGATGCACCCGACCTTCTCTACATATTATATAAGGTGGTAATTGTATTCGATCACTTTAACAACACGCTGAAAATTATCAGTCTCGATGGAGAGCAGAAGATAGACGATGTAATGCGCGCTATGAACAAGGCTAACGTAAAGGCGTACGATTTCCACCCCGTGGGCGATGTGCGCTCTACGCTTACCGACGAGGAGCACAAGGCCAACATCCGCCTGGGCATCAAGCACTGTCTGCGCGGCGACGTGTTCCAGATTGTACTGTCACGCCGATTCATCCAGAGCTACGAGGGCGACGACTTTAAACTCTACCGTGCCCTGCGCAGCATCAACCCTTCGCCATATCTGTTCTACTTCGACTTCGGTGGTTTCCGCATCTTCGGTTCAAGTCCCGAGACACACTGCCGCATAGAGGGTCGTAAGGCTTACATCGACCCGATTGCCGGTACCACCAAGCGTACAGGCGATGCCGAGGCCGACCGCAAAGGTGCCGAATACCTGCGCAACGATCCTAAGGAGAATGCCGAGCATGTGATGCTGGTAGACCTAGCCCGCAACGACCTCAGCCGTAACTGTCATGGCGTGAAGGTAGACTTCTACAAGGACCTGCAGTATTACTCGCACGTGATTCATCTGGTAAGCCGCGTCTCTGGCGAGCTCGATGAGAGCGCCGATCCCATCAAAGCCTTTATTGACACCTTCCCCGCCGGCACACTCTCAGGTGCGCCCAAGGTTCGCGCCATGCAGCTCATCTCGGAGTACGAGCCACACAACCGCGGTGCTTACGGTGGTTGCATCGGCTACATCGGTCTCGATGGCTCACTGAATCAGGCCATCACCATCCGCACTTTTGTCTCGCGTAACGGCGAGCTGTGGTTTCAGGCTGGCGGCGGCATCGTGGCTAAGAGCGACGAAGAGTACGAACTGCAGGAGGTAAACAACAAGCTCGGTGCCCTGCGCCGCGCTATCCTCATGGCAGAGAAGATGTGATTTTAAAACCTACGGATTTTACGGATTAACAATTATGAAAATCGTAATCATAGATAATTACGACTCGTTTACATACAACCTGAGTCATTTGGTCAAGGAGCTTGGTGCCGAGGTCACCGTGCTGCGCAACGACCAGTTCCAGCTTGAAGAGCTCGAACAGTTCAATAAGATTATCCTTTCGCCCGGTCCTGGCATCCCCAGCGAAGCCGGACTCTTACTCGATGTCATCCGCACCTATGCCGGCAAGAAGCCCATCCTGGGTGTTTGTCTGGGTCATCAGGCCATTGGCGAGGCTTTTGGCGGACAGCTCGAAAACCTGAGCGACGTGTTCCATGGCGTGGCTACTCCTTGTCACATCATCGCCGATGACCCCATCTTCAGCGGCATCGAGCGCGACATCACCATCGGCCGCTACCACTCGTGGGTGGTTTCGCGCCAGGGACTGCCCGACTGCCTTGAGGTAACTGCCGAGAGCGACGAGGGACAGATCATGGCCCTGCGCCACAAGACGATGAACATTCGCGGCATACAGTTCCACCCCGAGAGCGTGCTCACCCCCGATGGTAAGAAGATGCTGCAAAACTGGATGTTTCTTTGATTGAACATTGAACATTAAAAAAGATATGGCACAGACAATGAAAGACATCCTGAACAGGATGCTGAACCACGAGGAACTGTCTCGTGAAGAAATGAAGAATATTCTGATTGGTATCACTCAGAGTGAGTATCCCACCGAGCAGATTACAGCGCTGCTCACAGCCCTGCAGATGCGCGGCGTTACCGTCGACGAGCTGCTTGGCTTCCGCGATGGTATCTTGGAGACGGGCGTTCCCGCCATTCTTGATGCCGACCGCTACATTGACGTGGTAGGTACCGGTGGCGACCGCAAGAACACTTTTAATATCTCTACTACCTCATGCTTTGTCATCGCAGGTGCAGGCTACAAGGTGGCTAAGCACGGTAACTACGCAGCAACCTCTGTTTCAGGTGCATCAAACGTCATCGCCCACCACGGCATCAAGTTTACCGACGATATCGACAAGCTGAACCGCTCGCTCAACGAGGCAGGCATCGTTTATCTGCACGCCCAGCTCTTTGCCAAGGCCATGAAGTTTGTTGGCCCTATCCGCAAGGCGCTGCAGTTCCCCACTATCTTCAACCTGCTTGGCCCGCTGGTTAATCCTAGCCAACCTAGGTGTCAACTCTTAGGAGTTGCCAACCTCGACCAGATGCGCCTGTACAACCAGGTTTACCAGAAGATTGGTATCGACTACGGTATCGTGAACTCTATCGATGGTTATGATGAGATTTCGCTCACCGGCGACTTCAAGGTTACCACCAAGCAGTACGAGCGCATCTTCAAGCCACAGGATCTGGGCTTCGAGATTGCCAAGCCCGAGGAGCTCGTTGGTGGTGCTACCGAGAAAGAGGCAGCAGCCATCTTCGACAGCGTACTCGAGAACCGCGCCCTGCCCGCCCAGAAGAATATCGTGCTGGCCAACGCCGCCTTCGGTATTCAGGTGCTGGAGAAGGGTCAGAAGAGCATCGAGGAGTGCATTGCTATCGCCCGCGAATCTATCGACAGTGGCGCCGCCCTCCGCACCTTCAAGAAATTTGTAGAACTCAATAGCTAATCATGGCACAGGACATTTTACAGGAGATAGTAGCCAACAAGCGCGTTGAGGTAGAGCGCTTTAAGCAGGAGCTGAGCGAGACGGAGATTCACCGTCGCGTGGAGGCTATCCTCGACTTCGGCGTAGCCTCGATGAAGGAGGCGCTCACTGCGTCCGACTCGGGCATCATCGCCGAGTTCAAGCGTCGCTCGCCCTCCAAGGGTTGGATCAAGGAAGAGGGTCGTGCCGATATCATCCCCTTGAGCTACCAGCAGAACGGTGCCTCGGCGCTGAGCATACTGGCCGACGAGAAGTACTTTGGCGGGAGTGACGAGTTTATCAAAACAGCCCGTCAGAGTGGCGTCAACATACCCATTCTCTACAAGAATTTCGTCATCGACGAGTACCAGCTCTTCCAAGCCCGACTCTGTGGCGCCAGTGCTGTGCTGCTGATTGCTGCAGACTTGTCGAAACTGGAGTGCAAGGCACTACTCTCCACTGCCCACAACCTTGGTCTCGAAGTCTTGTTGGAGATGCACTCAGAACCAGAACTAGAGTACGCTGATTTGGAACCCGACATTTGCGGCATCAACAATCGCAACCTCGGCTCGTTTGTGACGGATGTACAGAATTCCTTCCGCTTGGCCGAGTTTCTTCCGAAAGATGTCGTAAAGGTCAGCGAGAGTGGTATCTCCAACCCCGACACCGTCCGCGCCCTGCGTGCCGCCGGCTTCCGTGGTTTCCTTATCGGTGAGAACTTCATGAAGACTGCTGATCCAGGGGGTGCCCTTAAAGACTTTATACGGAAAATATGATTATCAAGGTTTGTGGTATGCGTGATGCGGAGAATATCCGCGAGGTCGAGGCACTCGGCATCGACTTGATGGGCTTTATCTTCTGGCCGAAATCCAGTCGCTACGTCAGCGAACGTTCCGCCTATCTTCCCCAGGAAACAAAGCATGTGGGAGTATTTGTCAACGAAGATATTGAGCAAGTCAAACACATTGCCGAGGAGTTTGCACTCGATTTCATCCAGCTACACGGATCCGAGTCGCCAGAATATGCCCAACAGCTCCGAGACTGGAAAGTCATCAAGGCCTTCAATATTGCTACAAAAGAGGATTTAGAAGCCACCAAGTCCTACGAAGGAGTTGTCGATTACTTCCTTTTTGACACAAAAGGAAAATCCGTTGGTGGTAATGGCGAGAAATTCGACTGGAGCATCCTTGACAATTACGTTGGCGAGACACCCTTCCTCCTCTCTGGCGGAATAGGTCCCGATGATACGGAGCGCGTAAAAGCCTTTCATCACCCCAAGTGCATCGGCATCGACCTGAACAGTAAGTTCGAGATCTCCCCTGCTTTTAAAGACATCAATAAACTCAGAGAATTCATTAAAGAAATACGATTATGAACAAGATTAATAAACTCTTCTCCGAAAGGTCACAAGAAAAAAAGTTTCTCAGTCTTTACTTCTGTGCCGGATGTCCGACACTTGATAGCACTGGTGACGTCATCCTCACAATGCAGAAAAGAGGCATTGACTTCATTGAGGTTGGCATACCTTTCAGCGACCCACTGGCCGATGGTCCTGTCATCCAAAGTGCTGCCACACAGGCCCTAAAGAACGGCATGACCCTGAAGACACTCTTCGCCCAACTGAAAACCATCAAAGACCAAGTAGAAATACCCCTTATCTTGATGGGTTATCTAAACCCCATTCTGCATTACGGCATCGAGGCCTTCTGCCAGAGTTGTGTCGAGAGTGGTGTTAGCGGCATGATTATCCCTGACCTGCCCTTTGACGACTATCAGAAAATTGTGAAACCCATTGCTGACAAATACGACCTGCGCGTCATTATGCTAATTACCCCTGAGACCAGCGAAGAACGCATTCGCTTTATCGACGACAACACCGACGGGTTCATCTATATGGTATCGTCAGCAGCCATCACCGGCGCCCAAAAGAGTTTCGATGATGCAAAACAGGAATACTTCCGTCGCATCAATGCCATGAACCTCCGCAATCCTCGCATGATCGGCTTCGGCATCAGCAATGCCCAGACCCTCAAAGCAGCCCAAGACAATGCCGCAGGTGCCATCATCGGCTCAAAGTTCGTCACCCTGCTAAACGAAGTTGAGGGAAATGCCGACGTTGCGTTGGATCACCTCTTCGAGGCTTTGAAGAAATAAAACAATATTCCATGACTAAAAATCTATTATTCCTGAGTAGTCTGCTGTGCATTGTGTTAAGCGCAGGGGCTACAGACTATGAAACATACTACAAGGACCTGCCTACACAGGTCAAGCCCATCGAGGACGTTCAGATACCCACCAATGAGATAAACCTGAAAGACGTTGGAGGTGTGGGCGATGGTGTGACGCTATGCACGGAGGCTTTTGAGAAAGGCATCACGCAACTGTCCCAATATGGCGGCGGACGCCTCATCGTGCCTCAAGGTGTGTGGCTAACAGGTCCCATCACGCTCAGAAGCAACATCGAACTGCATGTAGAGCGTAACGCCATCATCATCTTCTCGCCAGACAAACGTCTCTATCTGGAACAGAAAGGCACAACCAAGCGTGCATTACCCTGCATACGTGCCTCTAAGCAGGAAAATATCGCCATCACGGGTAATGGAATCATTGATGGTAACGGTCAGCAATGGCGCCCCGTGAAACGACTGAAGATGAGCAACACAGAATGGGAACACTATCTAGATATGGGTGGACAGGTCACAGAGAAAGGAGACCTATGGTATCCCTGGCAGATGCAGAACAGTTATCCAGACATCGCCGACGATGCCAAGAAGCAAGAAGGCATGCGCAACGATCTCATCAGACTGACGGACTGTAAGAACCTTCTCTTCGAAGGTGTCACCATTCAGAATGCGCCTCGCTTTCATTTGCATCCCTGTTACTGCGAGAACATCATCATCGATGGCGTCACTGTCCGTTCGGAATGGAACGCGCAAAATGCTGACGGCATCGACCTGAGCGACTGTCATCAGGCACTCATCGTAAACAATACTGTCAGCGTAGGCGATGACGGTGTCTGCCTGAAGAGCAACAAGCCTTCGAAAAACTACAGCATTGCTGGATGCGAGGATATGGTAGTGATGAACAACACCGTGAACCACGCACACGGTGGTTTTGTGTTGGGTAGCGAGATTGCTGGTGGCATCAGACGCATCGTGGTGAGGAACAACACCTTCAGCGGTACTGACGTAGGTCTGCGTTTCAAGAGCGGACTGGGCAGAGGCGGCAAGACAGAAGCCCTCTATATCAGCGACATCATGATGAACGATATCGCTGGAGAAGCCATTGTCTTCCAATGCGACTATGTCAATCGTCAGGCAGGCGACAATGGTGCATCACCAGTGTTCACAGTGGCCGACCGCCAATGGGCGCCCCAGTTCCAAGACATCCACATCAGTCGCGTGGTGTGCCACAACTGCAAGACAGCCATCAAAGCCAAAGGTATCAAGGGTTTGGAGTGCGTCAAGAATATCGACATCAGCAACTGCACCATCGTCTATCATAAAAATGAACAACAGATAGACCAAGAGACGGCACAGTTGCTGATGACCAATGTAAAACTACTAAGACTGGGCAGCAGAGAGCAATAGCTCGTTAAGCGTGGGATGGATATGCACCATGTCGCGCAATTGGGCGACAGTCGTATCACGACACATCAGCACACTCACTTCCTGCACCATATCAGCACAATGGGCACCAAAGGCGTGACATCCCAGAATGCGACCCGCATCTGGCTCTGAGAAGAGCTTGAGCATACCCTCGGTCTCGTTCATCGTCAACGCCTTGCCATTGGCCCGATGGAAGGCCTTACGACACTCGTAGGCGAGATCCTGTGCCTTGAGCTGGTCCTCCGTAGGACCCACACAGGCAGCCTCTGGCGTCGTAAAGATTGCTGCCGGCATGATGTCGAAGCGAATGGCATCCGACTTTCCTAAGATCTGATTAACGGCATGAACAGCCTGCATCTCAGCAGCATGAGCCAGCATCTGACAACCATTCACATCGCCAATGGCATAAAGGCAATTGGTGAAGGGTGAAGGGCGAAGGGAGGTTACCTGGAAGTTGTCGTCAACAGGGATGGCACCTTGGGGCGTAAGCGTGATGCCAAGAGCGTCGAGGTTAAGACCATCGGTACGCGGCCTTCGGCCTGTAGCCATGAGGATAACATCAGCATCGATATCGGCAATATCTTCCACAGCCGTCTTCATCTTAAACACAATGCCCTGTTTCTCAAGTGTCTTACGCAGACGTTTGGCAATATCGCTATCTAGAGCAGGCAGACATTCTTTCAGATATTCAATCACCGTCACCTCAGAGCCAAAACGATGAAAAACGCTGGCAAACTCCATACCGATGACACCAGCGCCAATGATGGCGAGTTTCTTAGGCAAGGTTTCAAGGTTGAGCAAACCCGTAGAGTCCACTACACGCGAGTCATCCAGTCCTTTGATGGGCAACCATTTTGTCTCTGAGCCTGTGGCGATAATCACATTCTTCGCTTGAACATCCAAAGGAAACGATGCTTTCTCTCGTACAAGCGTGATGTTAGGATGCGAGAGGATACCCTCTACCCCACTCCGCAGTTGGCAGACGACTTGCGCCATCCGCTCACGAGCCTCATCGAAAGTAGCAGAGTGGACATAAGTCTTCGTAGGGATGCAACCCACATTTAGACACGTTCCTCCAACCTCGGCCCCCTCGAAGATAACCACCTTCAAACCCTGTTTTGCAGCATATTCAGCGGCGCGGTACCCACCGGGGCCCGCACCGATGATAATCAAATCTACTTCAGACATTAATCATTAATAATTTAACATTAAACATTGTCGGTCTGAAACTGGCGGTAGGTGGTGACAGGATGCTTGGCAGCCAACACATCGTCAACACGTCCGATAGGCGTGGTGTGTGGAGCCGACTTCACCAATTCAGGATCGGCCTTGGCCTCCTCAGCTATCTTTCGCATCACGTCGATAAAGCCATCGAGCGTCTCCTTGCTCTCGTTCTCCGTGGGCTCAATCATCAGAGACTCATGGAACAGCAACGGGAAATAGATGGTGGGCGCATGATAGCCATAATCAAGCAAGCGCTTAGCCACATCCATCGTAGTAACACCAGTAGACTTATCCTTCAGACCATCGAACACGAATTCATGACAGCAGATGGTGTCGATAGGCAACTCATAGACATCCTTCAGACTCTCCTTGATGTAGTTGGCATTGAGCACAGCCAGAGGACCAACCTGCTTCACATGCTCACGACCCAGCGAGAGGATGTAAGCATAGGCACGCATCATAACGCCATAGTTGCCATGATAGGGTGACACGAATGGGAAGCAATCCTGCAATCCCTCGCGAACGCCTACAGGACCAGCACCAGGGCCACCTCCGCCATGAGGCGTTGAGAACGTTTTGTGCAGGTTAATGTGCATCACATCGAAGCCCATATCGCCAGGGCGACAAGCACCCAACATTGGGTTGAGGTTAGCACCATCGTAATACATCAAACCGCCACAATCATGGATGAGCTTAGCTATCTCAGGAATACGGGTTTCAAAGAGACCAAGGGTATTTGGATTGGTCATCATCATGGCTGCGATGGAATCGCC
>Ga0265298_10002343_pt1 | contig 26504 bp, 10 predicted proteins | sample AusTroGonzalo_MG_3_FD_193486 | JGI IMG/M metagenome (GOLD analysis project Ga0265298, IMG submission 193486) | Bovine rumen microbial communities from tropical cattle in Woodstock, Queensland, Australia - Gonzalo_01 | ecosystem: Host-associated > Mammals > Digestive system > Stomach > Rumen ...
CTGCTCGGCATTGTCCATCTTGATGTCCTTCATGTAGTACTCGCGCATTGACGGGGGCAGGATGTGGTTGCAGAACTGTGTCTTCAGGAAACCCTGTTCGCCGATGAGCAGCGGCACCATCGAGTTACCGTAGTCCTTGTTGAGGTCGAGGACCTGCGCCACCATCGCCAGGAACCAGCGGTGGAAATACTGCGGCCAGCGGTCGTAGTTCGTGGGCAGGCGACGGGCAAAGTCCTCGATATAGTTGGCCTTCCCGTCCCACGTGCCGCAGCCGGCAAGGAACTCGTGGATGGGGTTGTAGTCCTGGACATGCGACGACTCTACATAGGTCCGGATGTCGCTCATCCAACTCTCGCCGCCCTCTTTCATCTCTTCGACGACGACACTCCGCAAGTCTCTGTCCGTCAGCGGCTTCCACCGTTTGAAGCGCAGGTCGTTGGGACGGAACTCGGTGATCTGCTTGATGACGTTATAGCGCAACTGATAACGACGGGAGAGGAAATCCTCGATGCTGCGCATGATGCGTTCCTTCTCGTTCATCTGCGAGATGGGCCGTCCGTCGTAGGGTGTCTTATAGGCGTTGCGGAAGGTCTTCCGGATCACATCGATGCCGAGGGGCTTGAAACGGGCGTTCCAAGAGGCGCGTTCCACGCAACCCTCCTCCTGCAGACAGGCCTTGACACAGTAATCGGCGAGGGTTTGCAGGCATTCTTCCATGTTTATTGGGCAGTCGTCGATGGCCTTTGAGAGGCAGGTCTGGTACTCCAACTCAATGCGCTTGCACTCCTCATAGCCTGGGAAACAGACGACAGTGCCGTCATCGTCGGCCTTTGTGCCCTCATAGGCGGCCAGCGGATCCTTCGCATCGCGGACGACGGGCATCACCTGGGCCTCCGGATTGTAATAGAGTTGCGGATCGTAACTCATGCGACAACCACGGGTGAGCGTCTGCTCGCCAACCAGCAAGTCGCACATCACCAACGAGGTATAGAGCCGGGCCGCACTCTCATGGGCATCCTTCAGGAACGCCAGATAGTCTTCACTCTCAAATGATTTAATACTTACAACGGATTTTACGGATTTTACGGATTTTTTTGTTGTCGGGGATTTATAATCCCCACAATTAACCACCACTTTCAGTGTCACACCGCTCACCCCTGCGAAGGCCAGCATCGTATAGGGTATCTGGCTAACGCGACGACGCAGTTCATTGACCTGTCTGGCTCCCTGCGGACAGGGAATATTGAGCATCAGCAGCCCTGTGAACGAGTTCGGTTTACTGAGGCCGTCCCTTCCGAAGGTGGTAGAGAAGACGAGGTAGGGCAATTTGTCGGCATCGCCCAGATGAAACCTCGGCGAACCTTTCTCGATGGCAATCCGTGAACGCAGGGCGATGGCTGCGATGCGGTCAGCGGCTTCCTTCGTCTTTGGCGAGAGCATCCGCTCCACGATCATGTTAAGTTCCGTGGTGACAGGGCTGGCAAAGCGCCCCATATTAGTTTTAATCTTCGTTATCTTCATAGATGTATCTATTTGAGTGCAAAGGTACAAAATAACAAGCAGAAAACCAAGAAATTAGTTTGTTAATTTTGATTTCACGGATACACTCCCTATCTCCGTATCTCGTAGATGCCATTCTACTGATTGAAAGCAGGCATCTCCCTGAGAGTTTAAAGGCATCTCCGTGGGATTTTACTGCCTTGTTTCTACCGTTCGCCTATACCCAAACAACCGTTTGCCTATACTCAAACGACCGTTCGCCTATACTCAAACGCTAAAGCCTCATTTTTTGATGGGGTAGCAAGGGGTAGCAAAGGGGCAGTATTTTAAAAGATACTGCCCCCTCCAAGTCGTTGTATATCAACATGATAACTCAAAAGGGGCAGCAGGGGTAGCATTTTTTCATTTCCTTCTATCTAACCAAAGGCTCAATAGTGGGTCAGAGATGGAATAGGTTTTTTCCTTGCGTGTTATCAGGTCATACTCCAGAAGTTTCAAGGCTGCAGACTGGGTGGAACTTGGTGAACGCAGACGATGTTTCTTATTGAAGGCTGATGAGGTAATGCTTTGCACTTGACCCTCAGCATGAACGGCATAGAGAAGTTCTTTTTGTGCCTCCGTGATAAACGACAATTGCTCTCGTAAGTGCGAGTCGTTCTCCTTGATATAATTATCTATCAACTGGCTGACTACAGATACTTCACAAGTCATACCTTGTGGCGTTTCCATATACGCATCCTTCATCATACGCTGCACATAAAGGGTTACACCCCAAAAGGTGTCATATACATGATTGAATGCCTCTCTGGAGATCGTCTTTTCTGCCTTCTGGAAAAACGTTGAGACAAAATCAAAATATACAGCTTTATCGATTGCCTCGAGCCTCAATGGTTTGGCACTCTGATAGAATGGACGTTTGGCAGAAAAGAACATTTCTTCCATTAATCGGCGACGGCTGCCAGAAAACACGAAATTAGCATTCGACAGTTTTTGAATATGTGTTCTGAGAATCTCCTCAACATTCTTTTCCGGATAACGCGTTATTTGCTGAAATTCATCAATGACTACCAGACAACGCTTGTCAACAGCCTCTAAATACTGGAAAATTTCACGAAGTGTGAACTCTGGCTGCTGGATATCCCCTAACCTGATATCAAAGGTTGGTGTATTCTGAATAGGATCATAACCAAAGCTGCCGCTGAGCGACTTTAACAGGGACACAAACAACTTCCGCCATTTCTCGCCTCTTGTTGCAACAGTATCAAAAACGGCTGTTCCAAGTGTGAAGATAAACTCTCGGAACGTTGTTGTCTGAAGAATATCAACAGTTATGGTGATATTATCATTCTTGATGGTTGGCTTGTCAAAGACGAAGTCAACAAGCGATGTCTTACCCATACGACGTGACGAAGTAAGAACCACATTTAATTGGTTAGTAAGCGACTTTTCGAGTTCTGAAGACTCGGCCTCCCTATCGCAGAAATACGCTTCTGGTATCTTGCCTGAAACAATAAATGGATTAATAATAATACTCATAACTATCTGATTTTGTGTGCAAAGATAGTAAAAAATATCAAATTACCAAAAAAAAATTACCAAAAAAAAATAATTTGTTAAGGACAGCAATTATACCGATGCTGCGTTTGATAATATCGGTAATGTGGGCAAAGACACATAAAAATGCCGAAACTTCCAAATGTTTCGGCTTTTTTATTATTATAATTAAGGTGTGGTATTATTTAATCACGACCTTAAACTCCGTTTGAGCTCGTTCACGCTCGATAAAGCATAAACGCGTTTTACTTTATTCTCACTTAATCACGACCTTTTTCCCATCGTGGATATAGAGGCCCTTGCGGGCTGGCTTGGCACTGAGGCGACGACCGTCAAGCGAGTACCAGGCGTCTGAGAGTTGAGAGGTAAGAGGTGAGAGGTGAGGAATGATGGCAGTAGCCTCATCATCAGGCTGGCCGATATAGAGGCGGGCCTTCATGGGAGCGGCAGGCTCTTCTTCGTCCACAACGACCAGCGCCTTGGGATCCAGATAGATGCCGCCCACAGGGATATAACCAGCCTGGGTGAAGTAGAACACATCGTTGTAGAGCATATACACCTGTCCCAGCTCTACATAGAGGCCGTTCTCGTCCGTTTTGTTATCATCCGTCACCACCATCAGAGCGTTCTTCACATCAGTTGCACGGGTTTTCGTGAATACCTCAGGCTCTGAGGCAACTGTACGGAAGTCATCGTCATTAATCTTCTTGCTGAACAGCAGCACAGGCTCTCCTGCGGGAATCACAGTGCCCACATCGTTAAGTATGAGCTTATCGTCTTTGTCGCGTCCATTGACGGTATAACCCTTCAATACTGAGGGCACCAACACAGCCTTCTCGCTGTAGAACGCAACATAGTCGTTCTTCTCCGTGAAGCTGATTCCCATCTCCACGCTGTTCTTCTCATCTACCGTGATGTTGGCTTTCTCCCAGCCTTCAGTCGTCTTATACTCATTATAGAGGTTTGCCGGCACCACGACGGTCAGGCCCGTGACATCATTCTCGCCGAGACCAATCACCTTCTGGTTGTTCTCGATCGTGATGGTCTTGACACCAAACAGGCTCCCATCGGCAATCTCCTTCACATCACTGCCCAGCACTAAAACAGACGTATGGAAGTTGGCTGTCATCACCCAGGCACCATAGCCATCTTCGACGGTGAAGGTGTAGTCACGCTCCTTGGAGAGATCTTCGGGCTCGTCACCAACAAGTTCGAGTTTACCAGCCAGTTCCGCAGGTTTTTCCTCCTCTCCTTCAGCTCGGGTCTCGGGCTTCTTTAAAGGCAACGTTGCTTCCACGTCGATGTCATCCTTCGTGATGAAGAAACCTTCATCGGGGGTTACCGTGATGGTCACCTTGTAGGTAACCACATCTTCGTCCTTTTCGTTCTTGGACACCACCCTACTCTGCTCCTTTTCAGTGATGGTTCCTCCCTTAAACTCAGAGATATCGACCTTCACCTTTTCGTCTTGAGCGTTCAAGCCCATACTGACGATGGTCAGCAGGACAAGTATCATCATTCTCTTCATTGTCTTACTCATATCATTTTTCCTTTCTTTTTAGTTATTTTCTGACTGCAACTTTTTTAGTATAATGTCCATCGAGGGTATGGACGATGTACATGCCGGAGAAATCAGCCTGCACCTCAACCTTCTGACCCGGCTTCACGGTGAAAGTAGCCACGGTGATACCTGCCGGCGTGACGATGCGGAGATCCTCTGTGAAGCTGAGAGACGACTGCACGTAAATCTTATCCTTCTTGGTCCAGACCTTCAGACCTCCGTTCAGTTCGCCCTCCGTCGGGTCACCATGCTCCTTCACTTCCTTTGTCTCCATCTGCTCTTCTGAGAAGACGATGCTACGGGTGGCTTCGCGAGCTGAAGCAGACCTAGTGAAATATGGACGGAAGGCATAGACTTTTACGGGTTCTACAGGGGTAGCACTTTCCGCTGGCACCACATCGTAGCTGCTGCCTTTACCATTGAGCACGAAGGTATTAGCCGTACCAGCCTTGAAGCCACGGTTCAGGAAGTTGGGAACGTAGGTATAGTCACCCTTTGTCACCCCTGCTGCCTGGTCGCTGGTTCGAATCGTCTCACCTGTCTTCGAGGCAAAGGTGATGATCTGCTGTTCAAGCTGATTAGGCTGCGGATACGCCGTCGTGCTGGTGGTCCACTTACCACTCAGGTCGAACTCATAATAGGTGATTCCCGGGAATCCTATCAGATATGGTGTAGCCGCCTGCAAGCGAGAATACTGCGAATAGGTGCGTTCAGAGTTATAGTACGTCTGATACTCATCTGTATTCAAGTCCAGATGATGCGGATCAGTCCTCTCATGATAATAATAATCCCAGAGATAAGTGTTGCTCACCGTCTTGTCATCTGCACTACTACCTGTGGCTGCCGGACGGTTGAAATCGGCGGTTTTAACATTAGGCTCACCTTCCTTATCTTTAATATTGCCCTTGAACTCCCTCAGCCAATACTCATGACCAGTAGAGCTGTCTCCATAGAAGTGGGTGATCTCACCCTTCTGATGAGTTGTCACGATATCAGCCGTGAAGGGCAGACTGACATCCTCCCAGCCCTTGCTGCGATCGACGTACAGATCGGGCTTGCGCTGATACCACATACGATGCTTAGCCGTTTCTCCAGAGCCATCGGTAAAGGTGTACTCTATCGGACAATAGAAGTCGTTCTTATCCACCAGGAAGTGGTCACGGAATGCCTTGTACACTGAACCAGCCTGCTGTTGTACCCAGTGACCGCTGATGCTCGTGGTATCCGTCACCTCAGCCACAGTGCGATAAGTGGCTTTCGTTTCTGCGTAGGCCTTGTCTGTCAGCTTGGCTTCGATAACCGCATCGGTGATAGCTGATGCCGGCTCTGTGGTGCCAGTATAGACGAGCAGGTTGCGCGTCAGGCCTTCGTTCCTGAAGTTTGTCAGTCCGCCATCATCAAGTAGTGGCGCATAGAACTGTCCTGCATCCAATCCAAGCTTATAAGATTTAAGCGTGCCGTCAGCGGGATTGAAGGCATCGTTGTAACCCGTGAAGTCGATGGCTGTCATGTCCTTATGGGCCAAGGTGGTCACATCGTCTTTCTTGTTGTGGGCAAACACAGCATTGGCATTGAAATGGGCCGCACGCATTTCATTGCCTCGGAAGTAGGCCGGTGCACGGTAGACGCGGTTAAGAGCCGTGATGCTCGACGGTACATCCTGGTGCCTTGGATTATCGCCATAACCGTAGTCCAAAGTCTGTCCGAAGAAGAAATAGTCGTCTGGCCACTTCGGATGATAGATCAGCTTTCCGTTAGCATCGGTAACGGGGTTACCACCTTCATCTGTTTCAGCCCTCTCATCCACACCTTCAGGTATCGAGCCGTTGGCATAGATGAAGTCGCCGTCGGCAAAGCGGTTCTCCACATACCATGAGCCAGATGTCAGCTTCTGATCCGTCGGTGTGGCAGGCTCATTGGCGTTTGTACCTGTGTAATACCGTTTATTCAGATAGAAACCATTCAGATTGTAGGCCACCTCACCATTATAGAACGCACTTTCAGGCTTCTTTACTGCCATATTCTTGCCTTCAGCACTAAATGGTGTATATTTTCCTGTAGCATCATCATTTTCCAGATAGTAGCAGTTCACCACCTGATAAGCATCTGCTGTAGGATTACCGAACAGCGGATGGGTATTGGCAGCAGGTGTGCCCGTCGTCTTTATCCAACTATTCTCTATATAACCGTCTCCTGTTTCGGCAATACCGGCAGACGTGAAGGAACCGGATACACCGAGGTTGTAAATATGGCCACAGAGATGGTTGATAAGTGAATGGTCGAGTCCACTAATGGTATGGCCGTCACCATGCAGTATGCCGCTGAAGCACTCGCCCTCGTTATTCGCAATCGGCGTCCAGGGATGTTCTGTCGTTATCGTCTGTCCCTCGTTTTCCGTATCAGGTGCTGTGGTCGGACCGTGGTCGAGGTCCGCACGGAGGAAGAACTCCAGATTGTTACCGCCCTGTACTCTGCTGTTCAGAGGCTGGTGACCATCCACCTCACCAGTAGCATAGGTCAGGTCAAACAACTGCTTCAACAGGTCGAGACCATTTTGCGACGTTGTCGGGTCATCAGTTGTATAATCGTTGATATAAATCTTCGGCGCACGTTCCACATCTTGATGGTCGATATAGTAATACTGCGGATCGTCCATCACCTTCTTCAAGTCATGATAGTTGGCCACACTCAGAGGAACAGACTTCGAATAAGTCTTACCAAGAATGGTCTGGGCATAGTAAGCTATCCAGTAGTTATTCTGATACCAGTAGAGCGGAGTCTCGTTGTTGACGAATGGAGTACCATTGTAGTGTGTGGCCGCATCGTCAGCATTAGAGAAGATTTCCCATCCAGACTCCGTCACACGATATGCACCTTGTGTTACCGATGGAATGTTCAAGCCAATGGTAGTTCCAGGCAGCACAATATCAGGTTTGTTGATGTCACCAATCTCAGGTACACCACTCTTGAAGTTGATGTGGATGTTCACGATATGACGCTCACTCACCGGTGTCACATTGAGTCCTGACTCGTCGCTCTCATCGTATTCATAGAGGTAGATGACGGTGATGATCTTCTCTGCCGAAAGGTCGTTGATATCCGACTCGTTAGAGACATAGAGCGTACTGATCTCCGTAGGCGATGTACCATGGATCACAAAGCCCATCTGGTAGTTGCACAGACCATCGTATATGCCTTCACTGATGACTTCACCCAGCTTAACTTCAGTATTCACACTATGCGTCGTACTGGAGACGGAAGTACCGTTCCTCGTTACTGCCGTGGTGGTTACTGGCTTACCCTCACCTTTCTCATTAATGGTATAATTGCCACGACAATAATAATAGGTCGAGGGGTTATAGACCTTACCGTCTGCTGTAATATCATAACTTGTCTGTTCTTCTGTGAATTTAATTATATCGATGTTCCCCTGTCTTATTGTGCCCAAATTAGTGTAGGTTTCCTCATCTATCTGCTGTCCTGTAGTATATGGAACCTCACCATTCATAAACGTCTCGCGTACTATATAATAGTCACCAGGTTCCGTGATGGTGATGGGCGAATAATGACGCTTCTCGTTGGGGATAGACTCATAGGCTTCGCGCGTCAGCCAATCATCTTGACTGGTACTCTTACTAATCGTATGCGATGTCTCGTTCTTGTCCGTATAAGTTATCTCCGTCACATTTTGGTCTTCTTTATTCTTATAACCCACAAACTCTGCCTGATAGTCGATAGGCTGCGTACTAGAGTATACCTTAACAGCATTATCTCCATCATATTGTGTCTTGCTGCCGTAAGCGCCACCGAAGGTAGGATCAATGAGCAGGTCGAGCGCATCGTAGTTGTAGGTGAAGTTCTCACGCTCTGTAGCAGTCATACTACACCAGGTATCGATGGCACGGTAAGCCTTTCCCCTTTCAAAGTAGATACCACCATATTTACCTTCTTTGGTACAATAATAGGCATCGTCAAGGTAGCTATTCAAGTAGTTCAGAGCTTGTTCATCAGTCCAACCAGTGTTCTTTTCCTTCACCTTATCCTTCAACTCGTTGATGTCTGCCGTGGTCAGAATCTGACCTGCATACACATAGTCGGTAGTCGTGAATTCCATAAGACTGGTGCACACTTTTGCCTTTTCTGTCACAGTTGCAAGATTATCAGTCCACAAATCCTTAGTGCTATCTTCATTATAGTATTTAGACTTATAGACAGGCGTTCCGGCAGTCAATTCCTGTACCACCTCACCTGAAGCATTCTTCAGCGTATAATCCGTTTTCAGTACCCAGGCCTGTTCAAATATTGCCTGTCCCTCCATGGATGCCAGATTACTCTTCACATTATTTTCATAGTTGGTCACCACACTACCATAGACAATGCTGCCTTTATTATAGTCCTGCTGACCGAAGACCGCATCGGAAACACCAGACTTCAGCGTGTAGGTAGGACCTTCTGTGTACTCACTCTTGTTACCAGCATCTTCATACTGCTTGGTATTCAGTGCATTGGTCTGTCCGGGGCTTGATGTCTTGGTATAGTAGTTGTTCCACACCATGGGGTTGTTCACATCGTAAGTGAGCACATATCCCGTATCATGACCCAGATTGTTCGACAAGCGGAAGAAGTAGTTGAAATCTCCGTCAGACTTTTTATCATCACCTTCCATGTATGTGATTGTCGGATGAGAATCCTTCAACGCGTTATATTCTGTTACCAGCATCACACTTCCCTTCTTGTACTCGACGGTACCAATCTTACAATCCTCAACGACCACATAGGTCTTGTCCACGAACTTAGCCTTGTCACCCTCGCTCAGCAGATTGTAATCCCAGTTGCTGATGGCCTGGTTCAGCTTGTAGGATACATTGTTCACCACAAAAACGGAATCAGCATTCTCTTCACCCAACTTGTTACCACCCTTATCATAATAAGCATAGTAGTTGGGCTGCACGTCACGCAGAGTCATTCTGCCATTGGATGCCGCCGCAATGGTCAACGGAATCTCCTGCTTCTCAGCTGTTGCATTGGCAGAACCCGTGTAAGCCGAGATATACTGCTCGTAAACGTAGATGCTACCCCTGATAAACCAATAGTGGGCAGGTGAAGCTACATATTGATCTTTATAGATACCGCTATTGGGGTAACAGTCATCCACAATCTGCTTGGTGTTATGCACAAAGTTACCCGATGTCTCAATGGCTTCAAGTACCGACTCGGTCTCTGAATATGTATATTGGCGATAGGTGCGGGCATTCGTGTTGTAACTAAGGAGTGAAACCTTATTCACGGATTCAAGTTCTGTCCGACTGCCATGCTCGTTCTTGGCATAGACATAGCCGCCACCCATACCTGGCATCACGTTGATCAGGTCGAGTTCAATGATACCTGTAATATATCCCCACTTATCCTCGCCTGCACTTTCCGTTTCCTCTTTCTTCAGCTCCAAATACACACCCGAGGCCAAGGCCACCTTGTTATGGCTGATACCGTTATTGCGGTACATACTTTGAGGATGGGTCGATTTCCAGTCATAATAGCTTTCGCCATGGGCTTGAATCGAGGTGTTTTGGGTATCGGTCTTACGCTCGTCAGCAAACCTCACATCGCTGGTCAGATTACCCAGGAACTTCACGGAGTTATAGATACCGAAATAGTTTCCGTGCTCATAATCCTTGGTATCTGATGCATCACCTGCTTGTGACTGACGTTTATTCAACGACACCTCTTCCACACGGTTGATGGTGTAACTGTTATAGTCCACGCCTCCGTTCACCTGCGGTGCACGGTCAACAGCACCCTTCATCACCATACGACTACCAAACACACCACAGAAGTCAGCACGCTGGATGGTATTCATCGGACGACCAGCGTAAATACTGGTCACACCTAACAGCGTCCAATTCTTTTTCTCGCCAGTCTTCTTATCTGGATCATCAGAGTCAACACCATCCATCAAACTGTATTCGCCCTCCTCTATCTGCTCGTCTTTCTTATAGACCTTACTTCCTTGAGTCCAGTTTGCTTTTTCCGTCTCAGAGAAATTGTTATAGGTGTTATCTGTAGAAGAATTTCTCGGTATTTTTTCGCCTTTTCTGTAAGATACGCTCTTTGTAACACCTTCATCATTGTATGTATAGGTATGTAGCAACTTACTCTCATAATATTCATAGGTATGATCTAAGTTTGCTCCATATTTCAGTTTGTAATAGGCTTGCTGTCTGGGGGTGAGAGCTTTATATTCATCCAACAGCATCGTTTCTCTCAGACTGTAGTAGTCTGTACCATAGTTATCGATATGTAACTCACGGAAGCCATCGACCAGCGTCAGGTTTCCGTCACCGTAAAGACCACCCATCTCCTCGGTACCAAGAGAGATGAGGTCGAAGTTATAGACATCGCGCAACGAGGCTGCCGCATTGCCATAGACGGTAATGGTATTGGCAAAGAGCTTGTCACTACCCTCCGTGATGTTTCCACCTGCAAAGAGTGCGTTATGTATCACAATGCCACGGGTATCCAGTTTCTTCCATTCAGCGGCTACAAAATCCCTGCTCTTTAGCTTGTTCAGGACTTCCAAAGGCACATAGGAACCCTTCTCATACTTGGTACCATCGATCGTAATGCCACCGGCATCGATGACCTTACACTGAGGTTCGACAGCGATCTTACAATCTTCCGACAATTTCGAATCACTATTTCTATAATAATAAGTGTCCTCACCCTTCGTTCCTGTGGCACTATAGACGAAACCTTCGTTACCACCGCCAAAGACATTACCATAGCCTTTCAGCACATTGCCATCCGTACCAATCTCACCACCACGGATAAGCACATTGGTACTACCAAAGACGTAACCCTTGGAGCTCTTATCCATGGTTTCTTTCTCCTCGTCGGTCATCCAGCCTTCACCACCCCAGTTGTCATAACCACGGCCACCACCAAAGACGTCACGCATGACATGACCATCATACATATAAACATTGGTCTCACCACCTTTGTAAATCTTAGCATTGGCATTGATGAACGTACCATCAGGTGTTGGTGCATCAGTCTTTACTGTACCTCGTCCGATAGGACCAATCTCGCCACCGCCATACAGACTGCCACGAACGATACCACCATACATCGTAACATGCGAACGGTCTACGTAACTATTGGCTACATACCCGCCACCAAAGACGTTACCACCCTTGTCCAACAGGTTGTCGCCAGGTTCGACGTCGTCCAGCTCGGGTTCATACATTTCATTAATATCGGTAGTTCCCTCTTTGTCTGTACCCTGGGGATTATAGCGATAGCCGATATAACCCTTGTTGATGGTCACATAGGCATCGCCGAAGATGGTGCCACCCTCACCGCCACCATAGACATTACGGGTGACGGAAGGAATGCCGTTGACGTGGCTACTGCCATCGACGTCACCGATGACGACGTGGGCCTCACCATCTATATCGACACCAGCCTCGCTGATATCACCAGTGTGTACACCTATCGGTCCATGATGACCCACACTACCTCGCCAGCCGCCACCATATACGTTACGCACCGTTCCGCCCTTGACATAGGCATTGGTACTGGCCACGAAACCTGCGCGATGCGTTGATGAATAGACACCTGCAGCGTGCAAATCCTCAACAGAACCACTTGTACCGGCGGCATAAATATCTTTATTAACTTCGCCACCGAGCAAGGTGATGTATGTTGTACCAGACACGACAGCCTCAACACCATAGCCACCGCCGTAGGCGTAATTAGAGACATAGGCACCCTCATTGATGATAACATTGGCACTATAGCGGTTCTGCACTAATAGTTTGTCATCATCAGAAAGACCACTGAAGTCTCTGTCATCCATCTCCGCCACCTTTACCAGAGGATTGGCAAGGTTTGTATAAGTATTTTCCCAATATACTTTTTCCGAATCGGCGGGAAGGTCGTAAGGGCCCAGTTTCCAGGCGAATGCCCAATCATCATCCGTATATTCCTGGCCCGCTTTCAATGTACCTGCAGGCCATGTGGTTGGCATAAATTTAGTGATGAAATTCTGTACGCTCTCTGCATTATATACTTTACCATTCTGACCGCCGCCATATACCTCATAGACCTTTGCACCACTGTTGAGGTTGACCTCAGTGTATTCTGACCATGTATTACCGCCTCGGCCAGCACCATAGACGGTACCGAATGTCATCAGTTCATCACCTTCTTTCAACTTACCTATTTCGCCATCGTATTGGATGACCTTCTTCTGGCGTACATCCGACGAGATGTTCACATGCCCATAGAGGGTGCGGCGCTCTTTATTGTTGCCACCATAGATGGAGCCTGTATATCTCTCATTTGTCTTTGGGTCATAAATCAACGCTGCCGTATTACTACGGTAGTTGACATTAGCCTCATAAACATCACAAGGGCTGTAAGTACCTGTACCAAATGCACCGCCAAAGATACTGCCAATGGCAAGTGTATCTCTCGAAGTTTCTGATGGAGTAGCCGGCACATTGATTACCGTACGGCGGGTGACACCCTCCTGATAGCTGCCACCATAGGCTACAGCCAACTGACCACGCACCAGGTCGATAATGGCAGAATGGCTGTCAAGAGTTTCATCCGGAGTGGCATCGTTTCTAACAGGTTCCACTTTAGTCTTCATGCCGAGTCCGCCCCAAGCACCGGCACCAAAGACAACCATGTTTTTGTAATTATCCATGTCCTGAGGGATGTCAATCAGCACGTAGCTGCTCTCCTGCATATTGTTGCTGTCGAAATCGCCCGGTTGCCCCTGACTACCGCCATAGACATAATTTACAACGTTTTTCTTACTTTCAGCTTTCAACTCGTTCGTACTGGTCGGTCTGAAGTTGACGAAGGCACGGCCCAAATAAGGCTTTGTCTTGTTGTTTTCTGTACTACGTGCATATTCCGGTTTTGAATAGTCGTATGTACCAAAGTGACCACCGAAGATGGCATCAACATGCCCTTGGCGGTACTCCATATATGAAGAGGCTGTCAGCAAGTCGTCGCTGTATCGCATTCCGTCGGTTTCCGAACGTACATAGCCTTCTTTAAATGTCTTAACATTCTTAATCTCACCACCCAAGTCATTGCCGCCATATACGATATCGCGTATCCAGGGATATCCGTTTACTCTGACAACGACGCCATTATCATCCGTATAGGTATGTGTATAACCGACATACGTCTCGGTATGACCTAAGATATCAGCATCGCAAGAGCCGGTGAAGGCATTGAAGATACGTCCGTTGCCCAACCTAACCACCGCATTACCCGCGATAGGTCCCTTAAAGCTACCACCATAGATAAACTCACTCTCTGGCATCTTCTCATCGTTACCATCGGCCTTGGAGAATCCTGCTACAGCTCCCTTCAGGTTAACATAGCAACTGTAGGCTTCGCTGTAAGAGTAGTTGTCGGTATGATCCACGCCATTCAACCTATAGGTAAATGGATAGGTACCGCTTGTGGAAGGCCGGCCTATGACGCCTTCCTCACTGCCACCGAACACCTGGAACACGTAGCCCTTGTTCATATTGATGGTCGTGCTACCCCAAATCTGAGTGGCAGCACCCTTTCCGCCGCCGAAAAGGTTGAGCGACTGGCCAAGCACGTCCATACCCTGCTGACCAAGCAAGACACCCGAGTTACGCTTCGTGATGTTATAAGACTCCTGAGTCAGGAGGTCACTGCCATAGAGGCTTTCCTCACCACTCGTTTTCACCTCATCGAAGAGCTTGTCACGCTCCATGATGCTGGAGTTAATATTGATAATCACGTTGCCATTCACCACGCCACTTTCACAACAGCCTCCGTAAATATTACCCCCCTTGAAGCGACGGGCTAAATCGTCCGTTCCTGCTAATCCTGTCGTAGCTTCTTCAGGCAACAAGTTTTTCTCATTTCCTATCCAAGTGTTCCACTCCAATAGCTGTGTCTTGTCTTCGGGTTTTTTCCATCGCTTGGGCTCAATCAGCAGACCTGAGAGGTTCAGCAGGAGCTTGTTTCCGGTATCATCCTCGGGGTCTCCAAGCACACCACCTTCGTATTTCGCGTTAAGCCCTGCATGTTCGGGAACGAACGCTGTATTGCAACCGCCCACCAACTTATCGAATATAACAATCTTATGGCTGAAATTGATGTCGATAAGTCCATCGAACTTCATACTTCCCACATTTCCACCACAATAGAACGAACCGACATAGGTGCTGTATGGGGTATAGTCTTCAGGATCCCTTGGAGTGGTATCGAAAATGACGGAGGGCTTGACGGTCATGGCGCAGCCATCCATATAACTGGCGAAAGTCTCTGAGTTTGTCAGATTTAAGCTACTGAATTCTTTCTCCTCTCCATTCGCATTATTAACGTTACCAGCATATTTCTTCAGCACACCATCGTCGGAAACATCCACCATATTCTCACCATTGTTGCCGAGGAAGACCTGATCTGTATACACGTAAGAACCAATCTTCAATTCCACCTTACGGTCAGAGATCTGAGTCAGTTCCTTGATGGTCGCACTGTTGCCACCCACATAAACGGCTCCTTCAATCACGGTAGGTTTAGCCGCTGTGCCATGAAGACGGATTGACACCTGCTCGGCATTAGGACGATGATTGTTAAGTGCCTCAACAGAATTTGAACCGGGATCATAATAGTAGTCACCCCATAGTTTGTCACCCTTCAACGCTGAATTATCGGTATAAGCATACGAGCCGTTACCACCGCCATAGACATTGCCATGGATGGTGGTCATGATACCTAACGAGTTACCACCATAAACATTGCCGGTAATGTCGTTGCCGCCATAGACATTGTTAACCCACCCGCCAAGCACACGTATTCGAGCTCCAAAACCGGCAGGTATCTTGTTGGGATTGGGGTTCAGCTGGACTTCGTTATTGGGCACATCCTCGCCATTCCTCTGTGGACGGACATCAGCCATACGACAACCGCCATAGGCATTAATAACCATCATCACATCATCGTCCTCAGGCTTGGCATCGGGGTTGGCGGCATCGATTTCAAGAAGCAGGCCCTCTGGGCTGGTCATGTTGCCCTGGTTACCACCACTATAGAGGTCGCGGATCTTTCCCCGTTTGAGGAACCAGAATGGACGGATTTTCATCTCCGCAAGGTTGTTGCCGCCAAAGACACGCGCATAGTGGCAGCCACCCGCAAGGTTAGTCTGCGCGGAATTGATACCCATTTTGTCCAAGAATTCATTGGTCAGCAGATCATTTCCTGCAGCATCCTTGATGTCATTCACCACCTTACTCTGGTTATTGATGCAGATGGAGGTGTTCGACGTCACGGTGGCATTGTTGCCGCCGCCAAAGACTTGTGCCACAGTTCCACCCTTCAGCTCCAAATAGGTCTTACCTAATTCAGGTTTCACTTCGCCTTCTTCATATTCATAAGCACCATTGCCGCCACCGAAAAGTTTGCCTATAAAGATCTTATATGGCTCTGTCTCATTCCTTTTTCCTTCTGGACTGATACGGACGAAGGCGTTGAAGGCGTTCATATTTTTACCTGCTTCGTCAGTGATGCCATTAGCCACCGCTTCTATTATGGCATCTGGTTCTTTCATGGCATCTGGAATGTCTGTCGAAGCGCCGATCGTGCCGGAGATATCGTTGCCGCCGTAAACGGCACCTATCAGTACATCGTAGTTGTCTGCACCTATCTCTACAGAGGTAGAGCCGCCGACATTCGCCTGGCGGGCACCACCATACACACTACCGCCGATGACGATCTGGGCCTGAACCATCGTTGCCAAGACCGTCAGCATCAGGAGGAGTGTCCATCGGAGGCTGCCTCTAACGCGCGTACCTATTATAATATTATATTTACTCAATTATCTATTATCAATTTCCAATGTGTATCGTCGGGTTGTCCAGATCGGGGTCTGACAACATATACAGATAGGTGGGAGCAACGGTGAGCGTGAGCATCTTCCTCACACCGGGAGCCATGCCCGATACCTGAATCTTGTTCGTTGCTTTACAGTCTTCCCGGATCAGATTGCCGTGTTCCTTTGAACTGTCCCTGTCATAGACATCGTATGTGGTCTCGATGGAGAGATAGGCTCCATTGGCAGTAAACAGGCAATGGGCACAATTGACCGTATTGGGAAGAACGGTATATACGGGGGTCGCTGCATTGGCTTCTGGTTCGACTACCAATTCCACATTGCCGCCTGTCAGCAATGACCACTCTTCTGGCGTGACGGGATGGTCATCGTCACGATCAACCGCTGACGAATAGGCGACCTGTCCTGTCAGGCCCTTGCCGTTTCTAAGGCTCAACGTTGCGGTGACCGTACCGTCCTTTGCGACATAAGTAGACTTCAGTTTGACCTCTTTCAGGTGGATACAACGCAGGGCGTAATAGGTCTTGTCAACACAGAACCGCAGTTGTAGCTGGCTATAGAGATGCCCCATCAGCAGATTGACGTAGTTCTGGCTGGCTATGCCCGAGAGGTATCCGTAGTGGCCCTCGGTGGCCGGGGTAAACGTTACATTGTCTGTCACCCGTTGCACACCAATGATCACCCGGTAGTCCTCATTCGTAAAGACGGGCATACCTGATAACGTCAGGTCTGCACCAGCTGAGTAGTCGCCGCCTGCAGGCTTGGCTATGCTGCCAGTTACTGCTTCTGTATTGGGCATAAAGCCATAAATATAATATTGCGTATTCTCCTTGATGTCGAGATTGTTGCTGTTCCAGATGGCTTCGGTGCTGTTCTTGTTGAATGAGCCTTCGTAAGCCTGAGCATCCTTCGTGGTAACAAACACCTTGATATCGCCTTCGGTAACGCTGGGGTTGGAGCCTTCGCCCTCACGAGTAGCAGATGACAGACGCAACTGACTACCCTGAGGTTCGTCTTTAACGTTGCCGTTATCGCTGTCATCGGCACAGGCCACCACCTGGAGCAGCATCAGCATGCTGCCCAGCCATCGCACCATATATTTATTCCATCTCTTCACAATTCTCTTACCAATTATAAATATTGTCTGATTCAGGATTATCTTCCCAGTCCTTCAAAGCTACTGCATTCAATATCAGTTCACCGCTGCCGAGGAAGTAACCGTAAACAATCCACGTATGATTGCGCGTAAAGTCGCCGGCAGCATTCATCACAAAATCTGCAGACTTCTGTGTTGCATTCTCCCCTGAGCCCGACGTATAAGATATGGTACCCATCATCTGTTTATCCGACTCTCGCAGATAGAAACGTCTTACCTCAGAGAGCTCTGCCGGCCTCGTTACATTCTCAATTGTCTGTTCCACAAGCCCGGCATCGATTTTGTTTTCGTATTGCTGGCCCGACTCCGTGGTAAAGATGTAACTGGCGGGATCGGCACAACTGTTGATGTCATCGCCGCTGACACCTGAGACAATTTCTGCTTCAGATTCATAGGCAGGAGTCTCTTCGAGGTGAATCTTTTCTGTAGGATACTCACCTTTGAGGAAGAGATATTCTTTCGTGGGCAGCACACCATTGTTGAGTTTGATGCTCAGGTCACTGATGACTGGAGCGACAGTGGACTTGCTGAAAACAAACCGGACCTTTGACACAGCACGCACCAACTTAACATTCTTGGTCTTGTTAGCAGAGAATACAGGTGCCGTTCCTGTGATTTCCTGATTGAGTAAGAATCCGGACATCGGCAGCCCCTCAACAGGCACCGAAGTGACGGGCGAGGTCAGGCCAAAGAAATCACCGCCACCAGATTTGTGCTCAATGAGGGCAGCAGTAAGCTGTTCGGGGGTGGACGAGCGTCCCAGCGAGAGACCGCAGTTAGAGGAAGCGACATTCGCTATCACATAAATATCCACATGGGGTTTATTGATGTTGTTAGCAAAAGCGTCACTGATTTCCATAGAAACCTCCTTGCTGCCATCAAAGGTCAGGTTCGCCAGGTGGATATAGCTGACGAGGGTTGAGGTGTTATTTTCAAACACCCATACATCGAGCGTACTGATGCGCTTCTCATCGGCAGAAGGACTAACCCAGCCATTCTCGGCACGAGTGATGATAGGACTCTCCGGGGCGAAGAGATAGATCTTGAGCACAGGCTTCTCCTTGGGCTGCTGCGCCCCATCGCCCGATTCCGAACTACAAGCCGTGAGCACCAGGAGCAGCATCAGCATGCCGCCCAAGTACCATCGCTCCATATATTTAGTCCATCTCTTCATTTTTAATTTATCACTATTCCATTCTAACTACTGTCGGGGTGACGGCAATCCAGTCAGGAGTGGTCTCCACACCAATCTCCAGGTTGCTCGTCAGCAGATTGGGCAGCACATTATACGCCTTAGCCAATGATGTGACTGTCATATTCACCGTAGTGATATAGTCTTTGGTAAAGACACGTCCATTATTTGTCACATCAGTCCCTGAAGACGGATTAGAATGGTCCACCTTTCCTACCAGATAGAATCGGGTGCCTGGATAAACATAACCATCTACACACTTAAAGGTCTGATTTCCACTATTCTCAAATTCCAAAATGATGTTCACATCCTCACCATTGAAACTCTGTAGCACAAGGGTGTTGCATGCTTCTGTCTCTGTCGTCGTCAGATAGCAGTCGTTTACCTGACTATCGTAAATGAACTTCACCTCGGCATCAGAGTTACTACCCTGCTCGAAAAGATAATTGACGGGACGCTGACCACAGACAATGATACCGGTAAGAGGGAAATAATTGGTTTCTGAACCATTATTAATAAGGATGTCAGTCTCATTATCGTCTTTCAAATCGTTTGAAGCTTTGACCGTCACATGCAGCTGTGCTACGGCATATTGCATAGGACTTTGAAGAGCTACAGCCTTAGTGGTGCCTGTCACCTTAGAACCATCTTTAAATTCCTGTTCCAAGATTTGATCCCAAGCTGTCTTTTCTGCTGTTGTCGAGACGTTATTGTATTCTAAAGCATAATCTACTTTTGAGTTAGATGTCTTGATTTCACTATCGACAAAATAGTATAGTGCGGCAGGATAGGCAAAGCGCGACACTGTGTTAATATTGTCAAGTGTTGTGGTCTGCATCTCCGGCTTGAATTCCCCGCCGGTAGCACTTTCTACCCATCGCAATGCGGCTGCTCCATCGGGCAGATATAGGTTGCGGGGATAACTTGTGGCGGAAATGTCTCCTATTTCTGTAACTTTGTCTCCAGCTGCCGAGTTGATAGTAGTAAGAATGGCTGTCTCTGTATCTGTCAGTCCTGACGGATTATTAATATAACTTTGTGCTGCCGAAGCCAAAGCCTCCAGCCATTTCTTCACGCTGGCAGCAGAGCCTGGCAGATTAAAGCCGTGATTGATGAAGTTCTGACGAAGGTTTTTAAGGGTGTTATTATTCGAACTCACCCAATCTGTAAGGTTAGCTACATCCGTCAAAGCAGCAGCTAATGTCGTAGCATCACTTGGAATATCTGGCCCATCAAAAATGGACTTAAGACAAAACGACACATTATGTAAGCCAGAATTGGTCGTGATATTATTTAAAGGACTCTTGATCAGGCTACCATTATAGAGCTCTGAAGGAATACTACCAGATTCTGCATCAGCAACATCCCCATAGATCAGACAGCGATTGACCCCTTGCGCCATATCGCAATAGCTGGAATGATAGAGATATGCTGCAGGCATAGGTTCTTCACCTTGTTTATAGACTGGAGCCTCCCAACTAACCTCCGAGATCTTAAGCACTTCATCCTCCAAGGCTATGATGTGAAGGCTAGAGGGAGTAGGATGGCGTTTGTCGGAATTCTGCACCAATGCATCTGCCTGGCGGGTCTGATGACTGGAAACAGAGGAAGAGAAGGTGCAGGCCAATTCGACTCTGACAGGTTCACCATTCTGATTGAACTCGTCAGTGTCTTTACAGCCCGTCATGATGAACGCCAACAAAGACAACATCAATAACGCTATATGTCTTATCCAACTCTTCACTTTATTCTTTCTCTTTTCAACTTTCCACTTTATAGTTCAGGATTATAAACACCGCCTTGTTGCCAGTCGAGAGTAACACTCACACCCACTTCAGGGGCATCAGTCTCAATCGTTCCATTGTCACCCATTCGCGCCTCGACAATCTTCAGCTGGCCAGGATTCAACATCTCATTGATGAGCAGCCTGGTCTCGGTGTAGGTGGTTTTCTGACGCGTACTGTTTGGAGAAGGCACATACACACGGAATTCCCAAAGCACCTCGTCACCCGGCTCGGCGATAAACGGCTCAGTGGTCTCGATAACCGTACGTGTCTTTGAAGGCGCCCTGGATGGGAAGTTCACTGAACAGAAAGCCACTGCCTGAGAATCTTCCGACTTGGCAATCTTCGTCGTCCGCACGATAGGCGACCTGCGGGGAAACACGTAAGTGCTGTCACAGATGAAGAATCTTGTGGCAAAGCCCGTGGTATAGACCTGCATGCCACTGATATCATGGCCCTGGGTGTCGATGACAAGTGCCACAGCGCAGTTCGCCATATACAGATGCACCTTGAAATTCTGGTCGATGCCCTCCAACACCTCCATCTTCTGACGGGCGGTGAAAAGTCCTGTGGTATGCGAGGGAATGGTGTCTGGCTGGTCCTGGAACAGGACGGAATGGTGACAGCGCTCGTCGTTCACCAAGTCCACCAAATTGTTGTCCACAAGGTTGGCAACGGCCAGATGCATGTATTCACGCATCGGCAGGTTCAGCGTATAACTGGCCTGATTGGCATCCATGATGTGCTCGTCGTGATACAAGCGCAGCGAATCTCCATGGGTATCGTAGAACGACAGGTTCACGTCGTGGGCGAAGTCGGTAAAGATGTTGCTCAGAAAATCTTTTAACAGGACGCCGAGCTCCATCTCAAGCTGCGTGTTCAACTGTGTCTCCAACTGTGTCTCGATCTCTGTCGTAATATTCGTGACAAGCGTCAGATCATATTCAATCTTCGTGTAATCGCAGTCGCTCTGATCCTCATCGATCATAGAGCATCCTGCGAGGACAGCCCCGAAGGCCATCCCCGCAAAAAGCTTCTCTATGATTCTTGAACGTCTCACTTCTTCTCTTTTGATTTACCCTTTATTCTTTTCTTAAATTGACCGTACGGTCCAGTTCCATATTACTCACCATTAAGATTTACATTAAATGTCAAACCTGCCTTCCAAGCCAAATCAACGGAAATACCAAACAACATCTGCGTTGAGCGTAAGTCTGGAATGGTAGAATAAGCTTTCTGCAAACAAGTTTCGCCCAGCGTAAATGTTGCAGTAGTCTTTGCATCACGAATGAAGACACGATTAACTCCTTGTCCTCTATCACCAGTCTTGAAGCTCTTATGATCAGTCCAAGTAATAGAAGACCCTGAGGCAGGGCTAACTGGATCAAGAGATCCAATGAGATAGAACTTCTGTCCCGCTTTAATCTTACCTGTTGCTCCGAAGAAATCCTTATCTGCAGTCATCTCCAAAGCCACATTTACCACATTTTGGTCTCCTGTTGCGACATGGTTATCCAAAGCAAGTGTATAGTTTGTAACACCTGTCGTATTATCCACTGTTGTTCCATCTATGGAGAATCTATCATAAATAACATAAGCGACACTCGTTCCCTGGGGCAAATACTCATATTGAGCGACAGTGGGCTGACCACCAATAAGCATTCCGTGAATTTTCAATGTGATAGTTTTTTCAGCTGTCGAACCATCGAACTGTTGATTAGCCACCACACTATTAGTAACATTGGCTGCATTATCTACCAAAGCATGTCCAGCAGTACCTGCATCTGCACTCAGCTTAATAGTAGAAGCAAGCTGTGCTGCTCCATAGGTGATGTTATCTTCCATTGCCACAGCACGAGTTGCAGAACTAACTGCATCATGACTCCATCCTGTCCAATAACTTGCAGTAACCCATTGGGCTGAAGTTGTAGGATAAGCTGATGCGGCTACACCTGTGGTTGTTTGCCATAGTGCAGAATTACAATAGTAAGTTAACTGTGAAGGATAGGTAAAATTGTTATAGGCTATAGAAACTGCCGCAGTTCCCATTTGACCGTTGTTTACGAATACAAAACCATCAGAACTATTATATGTTATAACAGCTGAGCCCGTAGGCAGATTTTGTGATTCAGGATATTTGTTTGTATTGAAATCTGCTCCATCAGTACCTGTTTTATAGCTTCCCTCCCAAGTATAGGTGGTACCAGAAACCGTTACTGTAAAGTATTCTGCAATCTTGTCTAACACTGCTTTTGCCAAGGCTTTTGCAGTCGTATTAGTCTCATCGGTATAAATAACATTAACATTTCCAAATAAATCGCTCACCATATTCAAAATAGCGACACTTGAACCCTGACGCACATCACCACTATGTGCCTGATTTGTAAATTGGTCAAAAGCACTACCAAGGGCTCTATAATAGGATTCTGCTGCTCCCGATGTTGAAGCCCACGTCTTGGCTTCTGGAGTGCTAATAGAAACTCCAGCTATTCCATCAAGAATAGTTTTCAATGTTCCTTGAGGAGTAGTAACTGTAGCAGCTGTTGTCACAATAGGCTCAAGGTTAAATTTAATATCAGTATCTGCTACAGGACTAGTTGTAACCGATGTTGCTGATGCCACATTATTTACAAGAGAGCCCGTTGCAAACTTATCTGATATTGTAGCAAGTGCTGTTGCATAGAACAGGAAGTTAGTAGTTCCTGTGGGAATATACAGAGTATATACTTTACTTGAATTATTGGTATTTGTACCATCAAGTGAAGGTCCTGTATAAGAAGTCAAATCCAGCTTGGTATCTGATGTCATTGCATTATTGCCTGTAGAACTAGGAGCTCCTGCAAAGCAGATGAGCTTCATGTTATTAATTCCTTGGAAATCACCTGCACCAGCATCAGCAGCAGTCATACGAGTACGCTCGTTTGGCTGAGTTACGTTAATTACAAATTCAGTCTTTACCGTGTTTGTCTCCGGATTGTAATTCGGATTGTCCACAATCTCATCGCTTGAAGAACAAGCGGAAAAACTTACTGCGCCTGCGAATGCTATCGCACTCATAAAGGCATACTTGAAATTTTTCTTCATACTTTCGAAAGCTTTTATTTGTTAATATTTTGTTCAATTGATGATATACACAACGTTGACGCCAAGTTGCGGCAAGAGGAAGATGCGGTCACCCTTACCGTAGTAGGTGCCGCAATGATCACAGTCGTACTCCTTGAACCAGGCATAGCCGACGGCGACGCCGGCCTCGGCTTCAATGCGCCAAGTGCGGGAGAGAATCCAGGAGTAACCATATTTGCCACCAAGGGCGATGAGATCACCCTGCAGGCGGCGGTCCTTGACGGCCGAGTAGAGGCCGAAGGGAATCTTGGTGTTGCCCACGTTATAGTGGCTGTAGATAAGATCAGCCTCATAATAACCTTTGTGGAAAAGGGAATCGCGATATTTACGCGCGCGAAAAGAAAAAAGCGCATGACGCCACTTCTTGTTTTTCTCCTTGTCGATGTCCCATGCATTGAGGCCGGCCAACATACCAACCGTCCAGAGAGAATCCACCCGAACATCGACGCCGAGGTTCGGCGACAACGTCGCATCGTAAAGCAAATTAGTACGTAAGGCTACTCTCGGCTGTTTGGCAACTTCACCTTTAGGTGACTGGGCTAGAGCAACCTGTTGCGCTGTAAAAGCCAATAGCAAAGCTATTGCCCAAACGCGCCAAAACGTGATATGTCGTATATTTTGTTTCATAACCATAACGCAAAGTTAAGGAATTTAAATCAAACTACAAAGGGTTTCACCGATATATTGTCTATATTTAACACAAATTAAACAAATATGTGTAAAAATAGGGCAAAATATGCTATAATTAAGGTAAAAGGCTTCTTAAAAAGTGGGGCGAAGCATTTTACCCCCCTTAAATTTTGTTAAAGTTAACAGTAGATGCGAGGCCGATCAGACCACCCCTAACAGAAGATTGCTCCATGAAGACGCAATCGCCTACTCAGGAGGGGAAATAAACACCTTGTTAAACCATACTATTCAGAAGGGAAATAATTTTACTTTTTAAGCTTGAAGGAATTCTCGATGCTGGAGATCTCGGCCTGGAAAGCCAGATCCACTTTCAGGCGCTGCTCGATGGCGTTGCAGCTGTGGATGACCGTCGAGTGATCGCGGTTGCCGATAAGCTGTCCGATGCGACCAGCAGGCATCTTCGTATATTTCTGAGCCAGATACATCGACACCTGACGCACCTGCACATAGTCGCGCCTGCGGCTCTTGCTGAACACCTGACGCTGCTCGACATTGTAGTGACGGCACACCTTCTCGAGGATCTCATCAATAGTGAGCGGATGGTTATCTACCTTGACAGCACGCTTGATGATACGCTCGGCCAGACGCATATCCACATTCGTATTATAGACAATGGAATAGGCCATCAGCGAGTTAACCACACCCTCCAGATCACGCACACTGCCATTGGCGGTCTCTGCAATATACTGGATGACGTCAACAGGAATCTTCAGACCGTCACGGCGGCACTTGGCATTGAGAATATCTTTACAAAGTTGCACATTCGGCTTCTCCAGTTCGGCAATCAGACCACAGGCGAAGCGGGTAAGCAGACGGTCCTTCATACCCTGGAGGTCCACAGGGGGTCTGTCGGATGCCAGAATAATCTGGCGTCCCATGCGGAACAGATGGTTGAAGATATGGAAGAACGTGTCGAGTGTCTTGGGGGAGTTCATCCACTCCTGGATGTCATCGACAATCAGTACGTCGATGGACTGGTAGAAGTTGATGAAGTCGTTGGTGGTGTTATGACGCACCGAGTCAGTGAACTGCACTTGGAACAGACGGGCAGAGACATAGAGCACGCGCTTCTGGGGATAAGTCTCCTTACAGCGCACACCGATGGCGTTGATCAAGTGGGTCTTGCCACAGCCCGAGGGACCATAGATGAAGAAGGGATTGAATGTGCTCTTGCCCGGATGCTCGGCGATGGAGAGACCTACGGTACGTGGCAGCTTGTTGGAATCACCCTCGATGAAGTTCTGGAAGGTCTTCTTCGCGTCGAGCTGGGGATTCAGTTGCTGGGGCGTGGCGGCATCGAGTGTCGTAGGCGCCTTGTTGGTGCCCTGAGGCTGCTGGATCTCCGAAGGACCATCGCTCTCCACAGTGGTGGTCACGTTGTGCTGGGCCTTGACCGTGACGATACGGTAGCTCAGTTTCACGCTGGTTCCGAACACACGTGCGAGTACCTTACTTAACAGTCCCACGTAGTACTGCTCCAAGTACTCGTACACGTACGGACTCGGAACCTGCACCAAGAGCGTCTGCTCCGTCTCAGAGTACGACTCGAAGACGATTGGCGCGAACCACGTTTTAAACTGCTGCTCAGAGACATTGGCCTCAATCAGATGGAGGCATTCTTCCCAAAGCGCCTTGTGACTGTTATTCATTAGGCGATCACTAATTTTTTCTTAAATTCGTTTTTGTTACAAGACTTAGGCTTGTGTTTATAATTGCGATGCAAAGTTCGCACTTTTTTTTGAATTGTGCAAATCCCCAAAAGGTGTAATCGTGTGTACAAAATCACGTAACTCCTTAGAAATTGAGGGGTTAGAGTGTTTCACACTTTTTTTATTCAAAATAGGGTCTTGCAAAATTGCAACCTGCTGAATTTCAATACCTTAAATATTTTGTTAAATGAATAACGCATAAATATTACACCACCGTCGACCTGCCTGAAGTCTAAGAAGACAAAGGGGTTTCAGCCATCCCTCCACAAAAAGATGCAAAGGGCTTTTTATTTAGACAATTTCTAATTATTTGTCCTTTTTGCCGAAAACTGAGAAGTGTACGTA
>Ga0265298_10002344_pt1 | contig 26501 bp, 18 predicted proteins | sample AusTroGonzalo_MG_3_FD_193486 | JGI IMG/M metagenome (GOLD analysis project Ga0265298, IMG submission 193486) | Bovine rumen microbial communities from tropical cattle in Woodstock, Queensland, Australia - Gonzalo_01 | ecosystem: Host-associated > Mammals > Digestive system > Stomach > Rumen ...
TATTCACAGCTCATGGGAGCCATCCATAAGGCAGGTATCGAGATCAACCGTAAGGTGCTGGCCGACCTGGCTATGAACAACCCCGAGGCTTTCAAGGCTATCGTCAAGAAGGTTAAATAATACGGGTTAGATACGTTAAAAAAGCGTCTGGATGAAAATCCGGACGCTTTTTGTATTATCTTCGCATTGACCGCATCGGGTTAGATCGGGAGACTCATCAATAAAATGGTAGAACCGGGATTGCTTCGGCATCCAATGGCGGGCCACGCCCCTTACGGGGTAACCTTCGGTCGGTGGATTACAAAGGAGGCCGGGCGCTCAAAACTTATATTTCCGGAGTTCTCATCACATCACCGGTGCGGTTTTTTTTATTTCTGCAGCACCTTCTTGCCGTCAATAATCACTATTCCCTTATAGTCATCACCAACTATCGCACCGCCCAGATTGTAGCGCGTGCCGTTGGCCTTTACATCATCGGGAGTGACGTATTTTACGCTTGATACAAATGACAGATACACCTTGTCAATATTGCAAGACGAACCTGTTATGGTAAGGCGTATCACCTGTTTTCCGGATTCCAACGGACTCTTGATGTTTCCTGAGACCGTCTTGTATGTACCCCAATTGTTGTCACCGGTCTGAGGTACGCTAACGGAGAACAGCTGAGTCTCTTTGCCGTCTTTCATCAGTCCTATTCTGAATCCTGAACCCGTGACTCCGGAACTGACGGTTGCAGAATATGAGTAATAACCTGCGCGTGCTACGTTTATGGAGTATTCAAGCCACTCTCCGTTATTGGTATATCCAATAACCTTTCCGCCGTTGCCGTTTACTATATCAACACCGCCTTCGTCGCTGCGATAGTTCTTGGCATCCTGATCATCACCCTCTTTCTCAGAGTTTGAGTCATGGAAAGTGAGACCTTCGCCGCCCTTGTCATAGTTCTCAGCCTGAATGGTACCGGGTATAGTGATGGTTCCGCTGTACGGACCACGTACCTTGAGTTGGAACCTGGCTATATCTGACTCGCGGTTTAAGGTATCTACGGCTATGGCATAGAATGTATTGGTGCCGGCCGATGTGGGCTTGTATTTCCAACTGAAAGGCTGGGTATGGATGGTGTCGGTTACCTGTTTGCCGTTCATAAGGATCCTTATCTTTGAAATGGCGCTGTCATTGGCGGTTGATCCGGTGGTGAAACTGAAGACATTGCTTGACTCCAGTGTACCGGTGGAGGGCGTGGCCGTTACATTCAGGTTGATTGACTCATTTATCTCAACGTGATTGAATACTATCTTGTCAACATTACAGTTGCTGCCGGTAATGGTAAGACGTATGGTCTGGTCACCCGCCTTGAGAGGAATCTTAGTCCTTCCAGTCATTGTGGTGTAAACGCTCCAGTCATTATCGGCTGTCTTGGGAACACTGATGTTGTCTGTGATGTCGGTCAGGCCTTCGTCATCGCTTATGGAGAGACGGAAACCGGAACCCGTTACGCCGGATGATGCCACAGCCTGGTAGGTGTAGTAGCCTTCTTCCTTTATGTTGACGGTATATTCCAGCCACTCATCGGTGTTGGTGTATCCTATAGCCTTGCCGTTGTTGCCTTTGACGATATCAACTCCCTCAGCTGTACGGAAGCTGGCATCACCCTGGTTGTTGGCTTCATTGTCATGATAGGTTACACCCTCATCGCCCTTGTCAAAGTTCTCAACCTGAAGTGTGCCAGGCAGCTTGATGGTGTCGTTGTTATACGCTGAACGCGGGTTGTGGGCCCTGAAACTACCCAGTCTTTCATAGGTGTTTCCCTTGTTTGTGTAAACCACTGCCTTGAGGTCATGCTTGCCGGTGGTAGTGGGAACGTATTTGGCCACATAAGGAGCCTTTGTAAGGATGGTGTCAAGTACGCCCTTTACGTACAGTTTTATGCTGTCTATCCTTATGGTGTCTTTGACGCCACCTACAGTCTTTATTGTGTCATGCAGTGTGGCACGTACGGTTATAGGCAGGGTGTCATTGATGGTGATGGTTGTTGAAGCCGGCTTAATATATAAGGAGATGGGCTTCTTGCCGCCCGGGAACGGACTCTTGGCGTTCTTGGCAGCATCAGAAGGCATGTATGTGTCTCTAAGCCATACCATAGCGGGGCGTGCTACTCCGTTCTTGTACAAACCGGAATGGTCAACCCAGGTTGCTCCGTATACGTGTCCCCAAATGGTTACGCCTGCGCAGTAATCGGCCTCCCACATTAGCGGGAAGATATTCTTGTATTGCTGCTCCTGCTCATCGTCATCTTCAATGTTGATGTCCAACTCTGTGATGTACATAGGCATCTTGAGGGCATCCTGAATCTTCTTCATGGCACTGCTCAGGTTGGCCTTGCTTATCCTGTCCACATCATGTGACTGACAGCCGTATGCATCAATCGGAGCACCGGCATCACGCAGTGTGCGTACCAGTTCTATATAGGCATCGGTGTCATACTGGAAGGTGTTGTAGTCGTTGTATATCAGGATGGCATTGGGCCAGCGCTCATGCGCCATCTCAAATGCCTTGATGAGCCAGTCATAACCCGTCTTTCCGCCACCACCAAGTGACTCCTTCATAAGAGGATTGCCCTGCTGGTGCATACCTACGGCCTCATTAACAACATCAATCATGGGCAGTTCATTATAATGAGCCTTTACAGCGTCAAACCATTTCACGATGGCGTTATAGCGCTCACTTACCGGCAGACTGCTGGTAAACCAACCGGGATACTGCGATCCCCATACCAAAGCATGAAACTTGTATGTGAAGCCATGGTTTTTGGCATAATTGAATGCATTGTCTGCTCCGCTGAAGTTGTAACTTCCTCTGGTACCTTCAACTGACCCCCATTTGGATTCATTCTCAGGAGTGATCTGATTCCAGAGAGTATAGTAATTAGGTACTCCGCCTCCGGGATCCACTTGGTATCTGGTTGTGATGTTGCCCAAGAACTTGTCAGGGTTTTTGGACAGTTGGGCTGATGCGTTGATAGTAAGGATGATAGAGCAGAAAAGTATAGATAAAGTCCTTCTCATATAGTTTGGGTTAATAATTATACGTTTATTCTACAAATATAATCATTGTTTTTGAAAATGGTACAAAAGGGGTCTGCCCCCTTTTGGCACTTGACCCCTTTTGGCACTTTTGGTACAGTTTAGTAAATGCCGGCCTTGTCAAGGGCGCGCTGGTAGCGTGCGGCGTATGCGTTGTGCTGTGACAGGGTGGTGCTGAAATAGTGCGATCCGCTGAAATCCTCCTTAGCTGAGAAGTAGAGATAGTTGTGCTTGGTGTAATTGAGCACAGCGTTGATGGCCTGTGTGCTTACAAAACGGATGGGGCCGGGAGGCAGTCCGGGATTCTTGTAAGTATTATAAGGTGAATCGTACTCCAGGTGTTTCTTGAGAACACGCTTGGGACGCTCGCCACCCATTGCGAATATTACCGTGGGGCAGGCCTGAAGCGGCAGCTTTTTCTTGAGACGGTTCATGTATACACCTGCTATGATGGGAAATTCCTCAACCTTGGCGGTCTCCTCCTCAATGATTGAGGCCAGTATGATGACATCGTCCTCAGAGAGTCCTATTGACTTGGCCTTGGCTTTGCGCTCATCGGTCCAGTAGCGGTTGCGTTCCTTGACAAGACGGGAGAGCAGGGCATCGGCCGATGAATTCCAATATACCTCGTATGTATTGGGGATGATCATGCAGAATACATTGGTGGGGGTGTAACCCAGCGAGTCCAGGAAGGCGGGACTGTTGAGCCGGCTGGCAATGGACGCAGAGTCAACCATCACCTGATTCGCTATGGAGCGGGCCATCTGGCCTATGGTGCGGGTGCTGTTTATGGTCAGGCGGACCGGGGTCTGATTGCCGCTCAGGAGCATATCGGACACCTGTTTGGGAGTTGCACCGCTTTTGATGGTGTAGCATCCGGTATGTATGTGCTGGTCATAGTCGCGGTGCTCAAGCAGGAAATTCAGGGGTTTGACGTTTGCCTGGGGATCGGCCTCCAGAATGGATTGGATGACGGTCTCGCGGGTATCGGTAGGATATATGAATATCCTGTAGTCGGGGCATTCCGATACAGGTTTATTGAAAGAGCACGCTGTAAGCAACAGCAGTGTGGCAATTATCAATAATCCCTTTTTTATCATATGCCGGATGTGTTTCTGCAAAAATAGTATATCTTTGAAAATCCGAATCTACAAATACAGTTTTATATAAATGAAAAAGTTATTTTTCCTGCTTACTCTGACGGCAGCTCTGTCAGTAAGCGCCAAGAATGAAGTGACGGTTTATGTCCACGCTGACAAGCCGGGTGCTACAATCAACAAGAATATCTACGGACAGTTCTCGGAGCATCTGGGAACCTGCATCTACGGCGGTCTTTGGGTAGGCCCCGAGTCATCAATCCCCAACACCGACGGTTACCGTAATGACGTGCTTGCTGCACTCAAGGAGCTTGAGGTCCCCGTAATGCGCTGGCCGGGCGGATGCTATGCCGATGAGTATCACTGGATGGACGGCATTGGTCCCAAGGAGGACCGTCCCGTTATGGTTAACAACAACTGGGGTGGTATCGTTGAGGACAACAGCTTTGGTACGCATGAGTTCCTTAATCTGTGCGAGCTTATAGGCTGCGAGCCTTACATCTCACTGAACGTAGGTAGCGGCTCTGTTGAGGAGGCTGCCAAGTGGATTGAGTATATGAACGCCGCCGATGGTCCTATGGCCAAACTGCGCAAGCAGAACGGTCGAGAGGAGCCCTGGCACGTTAAGTATATAGGTATAGGTAATGAGGCATGGGGCTGCGGCGGTAACATGCTGCCTGAGTACTACTCAGACATTTTCCGTCGTTATCAGACCTACTGCCGTGACTTTAACGGCACACATCTGTTCAAGATTGCCAGCGGTGCCACCGATTATGACTATGAGTGGACCGATGTGCTGATGAAGAAGATAGGCTCAATGATGAACGCCGTTTCTCTGCATTACTACACCGTATCAGGTTGGGTAGGTGCCAAGAAGCCCGCTCTGGACTTTACCGATGAGGATTTCTACTGGTGTCTGGGCAAGTGCCTGGGTATAGAGCCCGTTATTCAGAAGCACCTGGCTATCATGAACAAGTATGATCCCGAGCACAAGACTCCGCTGCTGGTTGACGAGTGGGGTACATGGTGGGAGCCGGAGCCCGGCACACAGCTCTATCAGCAGAGCACCATGCGTGACGCTCTTGTAGCTTCACTGTCACTTGACGTGTTCCACAAGTATTGCGACCGCATCCAGATGACCAACATCGCCCAGGTGGCCAACGTGCTCCAGTCAATGATCCTTACCAAGGATGACAAGATGGTGCTTACTCCCACATACTGGATCTTTGACATGTACAAGCCTCACATGGATGCAACCTACATTCCTACCGATCTGGAGGGCGTAGAGGTTAAGCTTACTCCCAATGAGCGCTATGCAGCCAATCCTGACGAGGGTGCGACACGTCCTCTGCCACTGTTCAGCTCAACAGCTTCAAAGAAGGACGGCAAGCTGCATGTATCAATGTCAAACGTCAAGCTGAATGAGGCTCAGACCGTTACCGTTAAGCTGGACGGCATCAAGGCCAAGAAGGTGACAGGAAAGATCCTGACCAGTGACAAGGCCAGCAACTACAACACCTTTGAGAATCCTGACAAGATCAAGCTGGCTGACTTTGACGGTGCCCGCATAGACAAGAAAACCGGCGATCTCATTCTTGAGATCCCGGCTGCAAGTATAGTCACCCTTGAGGTAGAGTGAGCGATAGACGGGCACGATCCCGCGACCTTCGGCTCTAGCGAGCGGGTAGCGAGCTATCGGATAAGCCTTGGCTTCCCAAGCCGATAAAACGAGAAAGAGCTCCAAATTTTGGAGCCCTTTCCATGAGCGATAGACGAGTTTCGAACTCGCGACCTTCGGCTTGGGAAGCCAACGCTCTACCAACTGAGCTACTATCGCAAATCGGACGCAAATATAAGAAAAATGACCCAAAGGGGACTGTCCCCAATGGGTCATTTTTTTATGCAGGTTGATGCTGAGGTCTCAGCAGATCATTCACGGTTTTTACAGGATTAAAGGTTGACAGGGGCACCTCTACGAACAGGGTGTTCCAGTCGCTCATGGCACCGTTCCAAAGGCCCGGAAGCTCCAGGGCTTTGAGTTCACGTCCGTTCTTGGACTTGCTTGAGATAAAGCCGGTGGATTTGTCAACGTAATCAGGCAGGTTGAACTTTTTACCCTTGTAGTCACGTACGGCGCAGACCAGGTCAACCGGGTTGAAGTGTGTGCCCTTGGTGAACATATCCTTCTTTACGGGGTCGTTGAGGTCTATCTGTGAGCTTTCAAGAATCTGCAATGAGACGGTGCCGTCGCTGTTGTATGCAAGGAACGGACCTCCGCCCGGCTCACCTACGTTCTTGACCATTCCGCATACGCGGATGGGGCGGTTGAGCTTGGAGCGCAGCCATGCTGCAAGTTCCTTGTCGCTCTTGCCCGCAAGATCCTTGGAACGGCAGCAGAGAGTGTTCTGCATGAAGTCAACCATCTTCTTGAGCTGACCTGCGGTATATTTGCCGCTGTCAAGCAGAATCAGGTACTCGAATATCTTGTTCTGAATACTTACCAGAATGCCGGCCAGGAGTTTCTTGTATGTGACGGTATCTGTCTTGAGGTGATCAGGTACCACATTGTCTATGTTCTTGATGAATACGACATCGGTATCCAGGTCATTGAGGTTCTCAATGAGTGCGCCGTGACCTCCGGGACGGAACAGGATGGAGCCGTCATCGTTGCGGAACGGAGTGCCGTCAGCGGCGGCGGCTACAGTATCGGTGCTGGGCTTCTGCTCAGAGAAGGATATGCTGTATGCGGTTCCGTAACGTTTTGAGAGACTCTTGGAGCAGCTCTCTGAGAGTGTCTTGAACAGCTGCTTGTGCTCGGGCGATACGGTAAAGTGGATACGTACGGTGCCATCGGCCCCGGCGGCGTACATTGCGCCCTCGGCCATGTGCTCTTCAAGCGGGGTGCGTGCGGCGGCTCCGTAGCTGTGGAACTTGAGCAGTCCCTTGGGCAGAGCTCCGTAGTTGAGTCCGTTTGCGCCTAACAGGTTGGAGACAACGGCTTTGTATCGGCCATCGGCCATAAGCTCCCTGACTGATTTGCCCTCATTCTTTAGGCATGCGTCATCAAGTTCCTTGTAAAATGCAAACTTCTGTATGTTGTCAAAGAAATTCTTCTCAAAGGGAGTGGCCGGTATGTCCAGCTTACCGTCCAGGAAAGCGAAAAGATCCTTGAACATGCGGCTGGCGGCACCGGATGCCGGTACGAATTTGGTAATGGAGTGCTTGCTGGCGCAGTATGAGTCCCAAGTCTTGATGTACTTGTTACAAAGTGCTTCATCAACTGCAATAATGCCGTTACCTATTGATGCGGCGGCATCCAGCTCCAGGAATGGGAAACCGTTTTTAATCAACTCCAACTGAGCCTTTACATTTTCAGCGTCAGTTCCTTTCTTCTTAAACTGTTCAAGATCTTTCTCGTCAAACATATACAAATAGTAAAATAGTCCTTCAGTACACGTACCGTTTCAGGACCTCAAATGTACTGTTGTTTTTTCTATTTGGCAAAGAAAAGGCTTTGATATTGATGATTGAAATATTTTTAATAATTTAGCGGTCGAATAACACATTGATATTGATATGAAAAGGTGTCTGATAGTAATTCTGTTTGCTTTTGCAGCTATTCTCCCGATGTGGGCTGATTACGATGTAATAGAAGAGGAAGAAAAGTATCCTGAGATAACTTTTAACGAGACAACTCATGATTTTGGCCTGTTTGACAGGGCTAACGGCGATAAGGTTTGTTGGTTTGTTTTTACAAACACAGGCGATAAGGAGTTGTTTATCCTGGACGCTGGCTCCACTTGCGGCTGCACCGTTCCTGAATTCCCTAAGACGGCTATCATGCCCGGTATGAAGGACTCCATCAAGGTTTCTTATTCCGGTTCGACCCGCAGGGTAGGTAAAATCAAGAAGACTATATGGCTTACCACCAACTGTAAGGTGAATTCATCTTACCTTTACATCTCGGGCGAGATGGTGGAGGAACTGGTGGCCGACAGAGTCAAGGAAGAGGAGAAGTGATAAGGTCATCAGTTCCTGATGATCTCCGTCACAAGAAGGTTATCGGGATCCGGAACTTTAAACTTTACTGAATAACCGTCAAAATCAAAACCGTATTCGCGGTCAGGGTCTTCCTGATATCTGGGCCGCGGATCTTCAGCAAGAATACCCCGGAGCGCACTAAGCGTTCCGGGTTTTATTTTGGCCTGGAGCTGCTCAGGGATGATGACGTTGAGGCGGTGCATGCTTACGCTTCCGGTAAATCCGGCAGTTGCATCGGGCACACAGTCAGTATAGGGTATGTAAGGCTTGATATCATAGATGGGCGTTCCGTCCATCAGGTCGGCACCGCTTACATGGAGTACCGGGCCGTCAGGGGTGCTCAACTCAACTGATTCAAGCTTTACGCATGAAAGGCCGATTGGATTGGGACGGAACGGCGAGCGGGTGGCGAATACTCCAAGGCGGGTGTTGCCTCCCAGGCGCGGCGGACGTACTGTGGGTGACCAATCCTCACGGACGGCCTCTGAGAACTCCCAGATAAGCCAGATATGGCTGAATCCCTCCAGTCCTCTCAGAGCATCGGAGTTGCGGTACTCGGGATTGAATACAATGGTTCCCTTGAGCTCAGGTACGAGCCCGCTCTGTCTGGGAACCCCGAATTTGGTGGGGAATCCTGTCCGTATGGTGGCTATGGGTTGTATTTTCTGCATTGTAGAGGCTAAGGTACGGAAATATATAATATATTTGTACTTATGGTCATGTCAAAGTGGTTACATAGACTGACAGTGCTGTGCGCGGTGATGCTGATTACGGCCGCATCGGGCACTCGGGCTCAGGTCCTGCCCATGCTGAACACTTTCAGCGGCAGGACGTTTGAGGGCACGGTTGACGTCTCCTGGCCTGTGCTCTTCGACGGTTGCACCTTCAAGACTGACGGGGTTGTGCTGAAACACTCCTACGGTGCGGTGTTCCGCAACTGCGTGTTTGAGTGTAAGGGGGGAGAGCTGTACATAACGGAGAGCGGTGACGGCATTATCCTGGCTGACTGTGAAGTGAAGGGATGTGATGCCCTTAGTATCTGCAGGGAGTACAGCGAGGCGCACAGGAACTATATCACGGGTGTTACAGTGAACGGCGAGGAGTGCTCGGTGCTGGATGAGCAGGAGACCATAATTGACATTGACGGCCTGGAGATGGCTGAGAGCGTTCGCGGCCAGTCTGACGGGCCTTTGCTGATGATAATGAGCGCCGATAAGAGCGTGCTCAGGAAAGGTGAGATCGCATATCTGCATATACGCGGTCTGGAGGACGGTATGTTTGTGGGCTGGCAGTCATCGGCTGCGGGTCTCAGACTGACGGTCGATGATGACGGACTGGGTTGCAGGGTTTATGCCTCTCAGATAAAGGACAGGGAACGTGCCGTGATATCGGCTTATACGGAATACGGTCTTGAGGCCGCTTATGAGATAACTTTAAGTGAATAGACTCAGGTATTGGTTTTTGAGTGCGTTGCTTTGTCTGGCGGTATGCGGACGGGCTTATGCACAGGGTTCAGGACAGACTGCGTTTGACCTGAACGAGAAGGCCATATCGTATCTATGGAACAATCTGGACTCGGCCGAACAGTATGCCCGGTTTGCGGTTGACGTTACACGCCGTCACAGTGATGAGCACGCCAAGGCGTTGAATACTCTGGCCCGCATAGCGTTCATGCGCATGGATTACACGCAGGCTTGGAACCTGTACAGCTCAGTACCCTCAATCACCAGCAACACGCTTGAGGTAGTGGCTTCACAGATTGGCCTGATGAGGATATGCCAGCGCACATCGGATAACGTCTCTTTCTATCAGTTCCGTAACGAGATCCTGCTTAACCTGCGTGCATTGCATGAGGAGCAGGAGGCTCTCAACAGCGCCCAGCTGGACCGTCTGCTCTCTCTGGAGCGTTCGTTCCGCATGGAGTCAGCGCAGTACTGGTTTGAGCTGGAGCAGTTGGGGATGGCCGGACGGGAGATGGCTTATGTGGTTCCCGATAACCGCCTGCGTGAAGACCATGACCGCTATCTGATGTATACCTATATGCACGGACTGGGTATAGGTATAGAGGAGAACGGCCTGGAGGATATCGCTTCATACAGACTGCGCAGTCTGGACAACTGCCTGCGCAGTGCTACCCGATACAATAATGTCAGGATGCAGGCTCTGAGCATCAGCGCCATCTGTTCGCTGCTGCTTGAGTATGGCACGGATAACGTACTGTCTGGGGTGAGCGATGACATGCTCTCCAGGCTTAATGCATCGGACGTGAATCCGGAACTGCTGCCTACTCAGCTGGCTCTCAAGGCTTTGCAGCTGTCGGCATCATACGGAGGACAGTATGAGATAATAGAATGCGAGCGTCTGCTGGCATCATGTTACATAGACCGTGGGTTGTATGAGGAGGCGTTGGACGTGCTGAGTAGGGCTCTGGACATGCTGAATGACAACTTCCGCCTTAACAGCGTTGGTAACACCGGGTATGAGCCTTTGGAGCGTTACCGCAGTGACGGCAGGATAGTGGAAGAGGAGTGGATGGATGCCATGCCTCACGGCGTGGTGCCTGAGTGTATGGCTTCATTGCGTGAGCAGATGAGTTTGGCATACTCAGGACTGGATGACAAGCTGGCATCGGACTATAACCGAACGGTATATCTGGAGTTGCAGAAGAACATACGTCTGGACCGCCGGTATGAGGCTCGTACCATCCTGCTAAAGAAGTCCAATCTGCGTCTTAAGGGAATGCTTTATGCCGTGGCGGCGGCTATAGTCCTGCTGATAATGCTGATCCTGCTGTTCCATAAGCGCATCAATGCAGCCAACCGTAAGTATGTGAAGATGATGCATAAGACGGTAGGCCTTTGCGAAAGGATTCTGCGTCCTGCTTCGGCGGGGGAGAATATCATAGAATGGCTGAACCGTACAGCGGTTCCTGATCTCCTTGAACTCACGGGTGCTGAGGATATAACGATCAATGAAAATGCAGAGATAGAGGCCTCATGGGGCGGAAAACGAGCCAGCCGTGACAACCACGCCGTACTTAACACCGTGGCTCCATACCTGAAGGCCGCTCTACGTAATGCCGATGAGCTGGTAGGGCAGGCTGACCGCCTGAAACAGGCTGAGAAACAGCACTATCTGTATCGTCTGCATGCCGAGAGCAACAAACGTGAGAACCTGGCACGCAAGACCTGCTGCCAGGTCGTGGCCGAGTGCCTGCCTTACATTGACCGCATGCGTTCCGAGATCAGGCATCTGTCTGAGATTCCGGCAGGTAGTGAGCAGTATGAGCAGAGTATGCAGTACGTGCGTGAGCTGGCTGAGCGTATCAATCAGTACAATGAACTGCTGTCTCAGTGGATACGTATCCGTCAGGGTGTCGTGACGCTTAATGTGGAGAGTTTCCCTGTTCAGGGCATATTCGATATCGTAAACAAGGGCGGCCGCAGTTTCAGCCAGAAAGGGGTTGAACTGGATGTGGTAAGCAGCGATGCAGTGGTGCGTGCCGACCGCGTGCTCACCCTGTTCATGATAAATACGCTGGCCGATAATGCCCGTAAGTTTACTCCTGCGGGCGGTAAGGTTACCGTTGAGGCTACCCAGGGTGAAAATTACGTAGAGATATCAGTATCAGATACAGGCGTGGGCCTGAGTGAGGATGACGTACGGCTTATACGTGACGAGCGTGTGTTCGATCCCGACCAGATAGGTCAGGGTGAGCGTCAGGGCAAGGGCAGCGGATTCGGTCTGATGAACTGCAAGGGTATAATCGAGAAATACCGCAAGGCCGATGAGCTGTTCAACGTTTGCAACTTCAACGTGGAGAGTACTCCCGGCAAGGGAAGCCGCTTCTCATTCCGTCTGCCTAAGGGAATAAAGCGTGCTCTGAGCATACTCCTTATCCTGTGTGCGGGTCTGACCGCACGGGCTCAGGAGCAGGACAGCCTGCTTGTTACTGCATACAACTACGCCAATCAGACCTATCTCTGCAATACGTTAGGCCAGTTTGAGGAGGCATTGGTCTATGCTGACTCGGCGTTTGACGCGCTTAACAGGGATTATCTGCTGCACGGCGGATCGGAGGATATGCTCCTGTCCACGTTTGACATACTTGTACCGGCCGAGACTTATTGGCTGGAGGATGGCTTTGCCACTGACTATGAGACAGTCCTGTGGCTGCGCAATGAGATTGCCGTATCGGCCCTGGCCTTGCGTGACTGGGATGTCTACCGCTATAATGATGACGCTTACCTTAAGCTCTTCAAGCTCTATTTCGGTGAGTGGAAGATTGAGGAAGACTGCCGTGAGCTGCAGCGAACCAACAGCAACCTCTCCATATCGGTCATAATATTCGTGCTGATATTCATCACGGTGCTGCTTGTGCGTTATGTGCTGCATTCGCGTCATTGGCTCAAGTTCCGCAGTGACCTGCAGCAGGCCATCCGCGTGGTTGACGGCATATCACAGATAACGGCTGTGACTGATCTTGACAACTTCAATGCCGAGGATGTGGTGACACGCCTTACTGACGGCATATTCATAGAGCTGGACCACCTGATAGATATGCGCTCGTTCATGATTGCGCTCAACGATGAGGGCCGCATAATCACTGCCGTCCACAATGACGGTACTCCGGATGAGCGTCTGGCAGACCGCGTCAACGCCTGCATGGCCAGTGGCGACGAACAGAGCTCGGCCGACGGATTGTGCCGCGCCCTGCCTCTGGTTCTCACTCTTGAAGAGGAGGAGCATCAGATCGGTGCTGTGGGATTCCGTCTGGAGCATGAAGCCGATGAGACCTGGCAGATTGTGAAGGGTATGATTGCAGGTTATCTGGCAACCGCACTGTACAGCTGCGTGATCAGGTTTGAGTCCGGATTCCGTGACATCGAGCAGATAGAGGAGGAGTCAGAGCGCATTAAATATGAGGAGAACCGCCTGCATGTGAGCAACCTGATTCTTGACAACTGTCTGTCCACCCTCAAGCACGAGACCGTGTGGTATCCCAACAGGATTGTCCAGCTTGTTGAGAGCGGACAGGTGGCCGATATGCAGGAGCTGGTGGATTATTACCGCGAGATATTCGGAATACTGAGCCAGTATGCACTGTCGCAGACTACCGGTCAGCTGCTGCATCACGATGTGTTTGCTGTAAGCGAGCTGATGGATGAGGCATCGGCCTTTGTCAACAAGACTCAGGCCAAGGTGGGATATGACGGAAAGGTAAGCGTTGAGGCATCCGCCCTGAAGGTGAGCGCTGATCACGTAATGCTCAAGTATTTGATAGAGAGTCTTATAGAGCGTGGTATGACTGAGGGCGGCGATATGAGTCTGACTGCATCCGAGCAGAGGGGATTCGTACGTTTTGAGCTGCACCGCAAGTGCAAGACTCCTGCTCAGGAGGTGCTTGACGGACTGTTTACGCCGCTCATGAACAAAGATAACATGGCATACGTGATGTGCCGTCAGATAATACGTGAGCATGACGAGGCATTCGGTCATCCGGGCTGCCGTATCAATGCCGAGAGTGAAAAGGACGGTATGGTGATATGGTTCACCGTACCCAAAGCTGTATAATAATGATTTCAAGATATGGAGAAATTCAAGACAATTGTGGTTGAGGATGTGTCGCTGGAACTTAAAGGGACACTGTCCATCATCCGTAATGACATTCCCGAGGTGGAGGTAATAGGCACCGCGCAGACCGAGCGTGAATTCTGGGCCCTGATGGACGGAGGCGCACAGCCGGATTTGGTGCTGCTTGACCTGGGTTTGGGCGGTTCAACGACCGTGGGCGTGGATATATGCCGTAAGCTCACCCAGAAAGGCGGAGTCAAGGTTCTGGTGTTTACAGGTGAGCTCCTGAACGAGAAACTGTGGGCCGATGTCCTTGACGCCGGAGCCAACGGTATAGTACTCAAGACCGGTGAACTGCTTACCCGCAACGAGATAATGGATGTAATGAGCGGCAAGAACTATGTGTTCAACCAGCCGGTATTGGAGAAACTGGTTGAGCGTTTCCGCAACGCCGTTACTGACGAGGGACTTCGCCGCAGCGCCACAATGCAGTATGAGATAGATGAGTATGACGAGCGTTTCCTGCGTCATCTGGCCTTGGGTTACACCAAGGATATGATAAGCGAGCTGCGCACCATGCCGTTCAGCTCCAAGTCGCTGGAGAAACGTCAGGCAGACCTGATAGCACGCCTGTTCCCGGAGGGTGAGCAGCGCGGCGTGAACGTAACGCGCCTGGTGGTCCGTGCCATAGAACTCCATATAATCGATCCGTCAAACCTTGAGGCCGATGAATAAACGTCTGACAGGCTGGCTCCATCCTGCAGTCATCTATCTGATACTGCTGCTCCTGGTAATCATCGTATCATGGATAGGCAGCATCATGGAGAGCAGCAGCGTGGCAGGTAACGGTGACCTGACGCTCCGCAGCGTGCTGGGCGTTTCAGGCCTGCGCTGGGCCATACGCACCGCCGCCACATGCCTGGGTAACGCCCCTGTGGGTAATGCCCTGATGCTGTTCATTGCAATAGGGGCTGGTAAGGGCAGCGGTCTGTTCCGCGCCCTTTCACGTCTGCACAACCTGTCGCCCAAGGAAGCTACCGCATTCTATATCAGCCTGGTGGTGCTGGCCATTTATGTGTTGCTGATTGTACTTGGCGTATTTGCAGGAAGCCATCTGCTGCTGGGTATTACCGGCACGCTCAAGGGCAGCCCCTTGTATGACGGTATCATGTTCCTTATAATGCTGGCCGTCTGCCTGCCATCCCTGGTGTACGGCCTCTCAACAGAGACATTCCGCACCGCCGGTGACTGTGTTGACGCGTTCTGCACAATACTGCCTCAGTTCGCACATTTCCTGGTAACTATGCTTGTGGCAGCTCAGTTGCTGCAGACGCTGGTGTATACCAACATAGATGTTCTTCTTGGCATATCGGACAATGCCATGCGTATCATATCTTTCCTGGTTTACTGGCTGCCGCTGCCCATAATTCTGCTGTGGTGGCAAAAATCGGGAAAAGAGGTTTGATATGTTGAAATATTGCGCTAATTTTGCAGCCGCAAAAAGGCTGGTTAACTTCGTTGACCTCGCCACGCCACGACAAAGTAAGCTGTCGCTTACTTGATTCTTTTGGATTAACGTGAAAAATGAACGAGTTCCTTTTTCCCGTTACTCCAAAATAATCCAAAGCAACTGCGTTGCTTTGTTCGTTTGGCTTAAGGCTCGGTTCCGTAGCTCAGCTGGATAGAGCAACAGCCTTCTAAGCTGTGGGTCTTGGGTTCGAATCCCAACGGAATCACAAAGCCAAAAAATCCCTGGATGGACAATCCAGGGATTTTTCGTCTTCATGGTTCCGTTGGGATAAGCTTGCTTATACCAGCGGAAACAGGGAGACGAAAAAAGACCCCGCTTCAGCGGGATCTTTTTGGCTTTGTGGCAATTAGCCCCCGGCAGGGGGTGGGATGCGGCAAAACTTTGTTTTGGCGAATCCCAACGAAGTCACATTATTTATTTTTGTGTACATTTGTGCAGACCTGATTATAATTCAATATGAAAAAAGCTCTTATTCTATTCCTTGCGTTGGCAAGCGTAGCGCTTTACTCCTGCAAAAACAACAACTCAAATAACGGAACTATGATAACAGAGACAACACCCAACCCGGAGAATGCGCTCAAGGCGCAGCAGTTCCTCAAGGATGCCGGAACGTATTACCTGGCAACAGTTGATCAGGACCAGCCGCACGTACGCCCGTTCGGAACTGCTGAGATATTTGAAGATCGTTTGTACATCCAGACCGGCAAGGTAAAGAACGTCTACAAGCAGCTTATAGACAACCCCAAGGCTGAGGTCTGTGCCTTCAAAGACGGCCGTTGGATACGTATAGTATGCGAGCTCATCCCCGATGACCGCATCGAGGCCAAGAAGGATATGCTGGACAAGAACCCCACGCTGCGCTCCATGTACAACGAGGCCGATGACAACACCATCGTCTTCTACATGCGCAACGCAACTGCCACCATCTCATCCTTTACATCAGACCCCGAGACTTTCAGCTTCTGACGTCAAAACAGTACAATTGGGGTCAGACCCCAATTGCGCCGTTTTACCTGTTGAGTTTGAGGTTGTAATCAGTGGAGAGGATTCTCCTGTTTGGGATGATCATACCCAAGATGCCGGTTGTGACCCTGGTGGTTCCATCGGTCTCATTTTCAAAGCATCCTATGCTGAAAAGGCCGTAGTTTCTGACCACAAGAACCTTGCTGATGGCGGGTCCCATCTGCTCTATGAGTGATTCCTCAAGCTCGGACAACACCTGTAGGCCTTGGTCGGGAATGCTGCCATTGAAACGATCTTCATACTCCTTTACCAGATTGTCGGCCTGCTTGTGCAGCTCCTTGCTCATAAACTTGACTATAGCATCGCTGTGACGCTGCTTGCTGGGGCAGGTAACAACCATGATTCCCACCGCCGCTGCCACTATCAGCAATATCTTCCAGATCTTTTTCATAGTACAAAGATACAAAAAGGTGCCATTCGCCAGCACAATCGCATCGAACCAGTTATAGCAAAAATGATGCCAAACCATCGCGTGTCAACCAAAACAAAATCCGCCCAAATACTTGACTATTATCCATTAATCGCTATATTTGGACTTGCTAATCTGTTGAGAGATTTGCTTTTTTTTGTTTTAACATTAGCCTTATTTAGTCATGACTTGCTTTAAAAAGGGATTATCTATCATCGGGGGTGTCATAATCTTTGTGCTATTAAACTCATGTAAAGCATTAAAAGATCCCTATAATCAATCCGCTATGGTTGTTTCATCAGATGAAACACTGCAGAAATTATTTGTTTCGTATGATAAATTCTTCCAGGATTGGTCTCAAGACAGTTGTTTTAATGGTTATATATTGGATCTGGTCAAGGGCGTTCCATACGAAGATATGAAAGACTACGCTGATTCAAGATATAAAGCATTATGCCGGGAGCATAAACAAACTAACTTTAAAAGATATGCTGTTTATATCCTGTATTGTTATGATAATGACAATTTTATTGTAAAAATAAGCGATGATGTACGTTCTGTGATGAATCTGGTGCATCCGGGTGATTATTATCGTTTGGTTTTTAATAAATACAAATATGATAGAATATCAGATTTCATAGTTGCCTTGAATGATCTGATAAAAGCGTCTTATATGGATTTTGAAAACTTGGGCAGATTGAAAAAAGAGGCCTTATATATTCCTTTTTTGTCGACAGTTAATCTAAAGATCAGCAAATTATTTATTCCGTCCGATTCGGCTATACACAGATTGTTTTTCTACATACCATTCGGAATAGCAATGGTGTTTGTGGGTATTACACGTTCATTATATCTGTCTTCCTTCTTATTGCTTATCCTCTTTTTTATGACTCGAATGGCTTTCCGGCGTCATGTTACGCGGGCAAAACGTTTTAATATAATAACGGCATGTTGGTGGGCCTTCTCAGTGATTTTTTTTATCGCTTTTTGCTGCATTGTCAACTCCATGACACCATCTGAAGAATTACGTTATGGGATGATCAGTAATAATTATTCCTGGGTGTTTGAGAAGGTTTACGCGCCTTATTATTCTTCTTATAATACTCCGTCAATATCCATAGTGGCGATTGTTATTCTTGTGCTATGCTTTATATGCTATTGGATTAAAAATCTTTTCCTGAAAGTGGAGCTCCAAACGAAATATGGCCAGGATGTGGATGTTTCAGATGATTTTGAAAATATGCCTGGCACAATAATGGCTTTGATAGGTGGAGCGTGTACTTGTCAAGGTCCATTGATTTGGATTGTTATAACTTACCTTGTTGCAAATCTCATTGAATATGTATACGTGGCTTTTAAAGACGGTAAAAGGCATGAAATATCATCACGTCCGTTCTTCTTCTTTTCTTTGTTTTTTGTGTTTTTGACGTTAGCATTTTCATGGGTCAGTGATGAGTGCTCGCTATCGGACGTGATAAAAAAACACTGTTTGTTATGCTGGGGATGGATGGCTCTGTCGTCATGTTATTTGCTCTTGTCGGACTTTGCTTATAGATTACAGGATAAGAATATGATTGTGCTAAAAGCATTCGATATACAATGCGATTTTAAAGAGTCAATTAAGAATCCTATCTTAAACCTGATAGTGTCTGATTATGCGGTGTTTGTAGGCATAACTATACCACTCTTTCTGATTGGCTATTGGGTCTACAGCCTTAATCCGTCATTTTCAATTTATTCTCCTCTATTTTTATATGTAATAGTAGCAGGGGGAATTATATTAGGCCCTTGTATAGTAGCATCTTTTTCCATAGTATTCTCCTTGTTTTATATTATGGATGTTGGATTATTTGTGTCAAAGATGAATGAATTTTTTAATTTTCATACAGGTAACGATAACAGGGATAGAATAATCTATCGTATATGGCGGTTGGGAGGTTTAATAAACTTCATAGTAATCCCGTTGTTGTTTATTTACATATTCAAGAATCCATAGGAGCCACTAAATCTTCCAGGAAAAGACAGCATCTCTTTGTCACCAATGGCACCTTTTCCTATCTTTGCAAAAAATGAAGTTATGAAGAAGTTAATGCTTGTGGTGGCCGCAGTGATTATGTGCGGCACAGTGAATCTGAGTGCTCAGGAGACTTATACCGATATAGGTTTCAATGATATTGCTGATGTGTTTGCCGGTCTCAAGAAGGATGAGACGGTGGTGTTCCTGCTGCGTCACGGCGAGCGTGGGCGTGATTACTCCAAAAACGGACTGCTTACTGAGAACGGCAAGGCCCAGGCACGCACGGTGGGCGGGAAGATTGACAACGACGAGCAGGCTTTTTACGCTCATTCCGATTATGGGCGCACCATACAGACCTGTGAGAACATTGCCATAGGCCGCGGTGATGAGTTTATCCATGAGGAGTGGGGCATACTGGGAGGCGACTGGTACCGTAAGGATATTCCCGCAATCCGTCAGAATGGCTGGGACAACTGGGAATCTCTGTCACAGTGGGCATATGAAGGCGGAAAGGAAGAGGGCTTCTATAACCTGGAGGAGCGCAGTAAGGAGTGGCTGGATTCACTCAAGGCACACCTGCCAAGCATGAAGCGCATCAACGTGCTGGTGTCACATGACTATATGGTTACGCCCATGGCCGTGTATACATCGGACAAACAGGTAGATCTGCACTATTGGGTTAACCGCAAGTGGATCAATTATCTGGCTGGTGTGGCCATTATCATTGACAAGAAGGGGAATATGACCTTCAAGACTGTTCGCGGTCTTGACTCAGGCGTTTTGGCCCGATAATTCTTCAAGCAGTTTTTCTGTAGCCAATGTAATATCCCGGTAGGTGGTTTCAAAATCACCTGTATACCAGGGATCGGCTACGTCGCGGTCCTGACCGGCGTATGACATCATGAGGCGAACCTTGTTCTGGGGGTCGTCCGGGATGATGTATTTGAGCCAGCGCAGGTTCATTCGGTCCATCAGGATAATCAGGTCAAAGCGGTCGTAATCAGCACGTGTTATCTGGCGGGCTGTCTTGCTTTTGTCAAACGGGATGCCGTGGAAGTTGAGGCAACGCTTGGCCGGGGGATATATGGAGTTGCCAATCTCTTCAGTCGATACGGCGGCCGATTCTACGTAGAATTGGTCTTGCAGGCCCCTGGAACGGATTAAATCCTTGAATATGAACTCTGCCATAGGGGACCTGCAGATATTGCCGTGGCACACGAAGATTATCTTTTTCATTGGTTCATGCAGTTGCGGTAAAAGAATCGGAATACGCGTTTATTAATGTACTCACCGCCCAGATCATGGGTGTAGCCGGGCAGGTAAAGTTGCTCAAAGTCCTTGCCGTGTTTGATAAGTTCCGATACCACCTGGAGCGTTGAGGCGGGGTCAACATTGTCATCCATCTCGCCGTTAATCAGGAACAGTTTGCCTTCCATGAGTCCTGCGTTGTCAACGTTTGAGTTCTCGGAGTACCACGGGCCTATGGGCCAGCCCATCCATTGCTCATTCCACCATATCTTGTCCATGCGGTTGTCATGGCAGCCGCACAGTGCTACTGATACCTTGTAGAAGTCATTGTACCATAACAGTGCCGACAGGGCGTTCTGGCCGCCTGCCGAGTAACCATAGATGGCCATGTTGGAGGTGTCCATATATGGGTATTTCTTCTGTGCGGCCTTAATCCATAGTATGCGGTCTGGGAACCCGGCATCCTTGAGATTGCGGTATGCTACGTCCTGGAAACTCTTGGAGCGGTTATCGGTGCCCATTCCGTCTATGGTAACTACAATGAATCCCATCTCAATCAGGTAGCTGAACCTGTCCCAGGTGCTGAAATCCTTGGCTACGAATGAGTCATGCGGCCCCGAATAGATATATTCCACTACGGGATATTTCTTGGTGGGGTCCAGGTTCATGGGGCGGTAGATATTGCCCCAGATATCGGTCTTGCCGTCACGTCCTTTTGCGTGGAATACCTCGGGGAGTATGTAACCGGCTTCAAGTGTGCCGGATATGTCCTGCTTCTGGAGCTTGAGCAATACTTTGCCGTCAACGGTGCTGCGAACTACGCTCTCAAATGGTTTGTCGGGGCGTGACCAATTGTCTACGAATGCGGTCCAGTCACGGTTGGGGTGAACCTGATGGTTGCCGTCATCGGGTGTTAGGTCTGTCACTTTGAGGCTTTTCAGATCAAGTCTGAGCAGATGCTTGTTATAAGGATCCTCACCCTTGGATGCGCGGTAGCCGTTGGCATAAAACAGTATGTAACCCTGTTCCTCGTCTATGCGCTGTATCTCACGCACGTTCCATTCTCCTTTGGTGAGCTGGCGTATGTTGCCGTCAGCGGTGTCTATCATGTAGAGGTGACGCCAATCGTCACGTTCTGATATCCAGAGTATATGACTGCCGTCGTCCATCCAGCGGCGGTACAGGTCATTGTAATATATGAAGGTGGGGGATTTCTCCTCGGTAAGGATGCGTGATGTACCATCGGTGTTTATGGCTACCAGCTGGTATAGCTGATGACCGCGTTGGTTGTACTCAAAGGTAAAGAACTTTGAGTCCGGTGACCATCGGCCCAAAGTAAGGTCATACTGGTTCTGCCAGGGTGTTGTGTCGATGAGTATCTGCTTAAGTTGAGTTACGTCAAAAAGGGCAGGGATGGCCTGAGGTAGAGCATCGCCAGGCTTGTCATAGTCCAGCCAGCGGTAGGTGGGCTGCACCTGGTCATCGGGATGGGAGTTGCGCAGCAGAATCTGCCGCTCCTTATGCTCCTCTCTGCGCAGGGCCGATATGTATCTGGAGTCCGGTGACCAGACGTACTGCGTGTAGTAGTCCTGATCATTGCCGTCAAAACTGAGTTGCGTCATCTCCTTGCTTTCCACGTTGCGCACCCATATATTGCGATCGCGGACCAGGCATTCCCATTTGCCGTCGGGCGATCTCAATCCGGCATCGGCTCTGCCAGGAAAAGCCATTCCGGGTCCGCCCTGAAATGCTCCCATTGCACCCCAACCACCGCGCTGCCGCTCCGGGGTACGGAATGACTCAAGAGTATCTTTTGTGACCTGCGTGCGTGTCAGTGCCTTGAGGTCAACCTTGTAGTATTCCGTGCTGTCCTGGCCTTTGGTCTCGTAGCAGAATGTATATGGGTCTTTCCATTGAGGTGTTACGGCACCGTATCTGTCCTTGTAGAGGTATGACATAACGCGGTCCTTGGCCTGGCCGAAGAGCTCCTCGAAAGCGTCTGTCTGAGCCTGGATAGGTACACTCATGAGGGCGGCGAGACACCACACTGTTATTGTGGTTCCTTTCATGTTTTCGTTGTTGTGGGATTATTTTCTTCTGCAAAGGTAATCAATTAGAAATAATCTTATATTTGCTGTATGAATATCCAATTAATGCAACAAGTATGAACATTAACAACATTATGGCTGACCTGGAGCGCAGACATCCGGGTGAGAAAGAGTATCTGCAGGCAGTGCGTGAGGTGCTTATAAGTGTTGAACCCATCTATAACCAGCATCCGGAGTTTGAGGATGCCAAGATTGTGGAACGTATGGTTGAGCCCGACCGCATATTTACCTTCAAGGTTCCATGGACCGATGACAACGGCGAGATTCATGTCAATACCGGTTATCGCGTACAGTTCAACAATGCCATTGGTCCGTATAAAGGCGGTTTGAGGTTCCACGCATCGGTCAACCTCTCTATCCTTAAGTTCCTGGGATTTGAGCAGACTTTCAAGAACGCTCTGACCACTCTGCCTATGGGCGGCGGCAAGGGCGGCTCTGATTTCTCAGTACGCGGCCGTTCTGCTGCCGAGATTGAGCGTTTCTGCCACAGTTTCATGCTTGAGCTATGGCGTAACATAGGTCCTGATACCGATGTTCCGGCCGGCGATATAGGCGTTAGCGGCCGTGAGATTGGTTACCTGTACGGCATGTACAAGAAGTTGGCGCGTGAGAATACAGGCGTGCTTACCGGTAAGGGCCTTACTTTTGGAGGCTCCAAGATACGTCCCGAGGCTACGGGATTCGGCGCTCTATATTTCCTGCGCCAGATGCTGGCCGATAAGGGCGATTCTCTTGAAGGCAAGACCATAGCCATAAGCGGATTCGGTAACGTGGCATGGGGTGCCGCCAAGAAGGCTACCCAGCTGGGTGGAAAGGTGGTGACATTGTCGGGTCCTGACGGTTACGTCTATGACAAGGAGGGGCTGAATGACGAGAAGATTGCCTATATGCTGCAGCTGCGCGCCACCAACAACGACGTGATTGAGCCGTATGCCAAGAAGTTCGGTGCCCAGTTCTTTGCAGGACACAAGCCGTGGGAGTGCAAGGTGGATATTGCTATGCCATGCGCTACCCAGAACGAGCTGAACGGCGAAGATGCCGCCATGCTGATAAAGAACGGTGTCAAATATGTGGCCGAGGTCTCCAATATGGGTTGCACGCCTGAGGCTATTGACGCGTTCATAGCCGCCCGTGTGCTCTACGGACCGGGCAAGGCCGTAAATGCCGGCGGTGTGGCTACATCGGGCCTGGAGATGACTCAGAACGCAATGCATATCTCATGGTCGGCCGATGAGGTCGATGCCCGCCTGCACACTATCATGAGTGATATCCATGAGCAGTGCGTTAAGTACGGCACGGAGCCTGACGGCTACGTCAACTACATGAAGGGTGCCAATATAGCCGGATTTATGAAGGTCGCGCAAGCTATGCTTGAACAAGGCTACTTAGGATAATATGATCAAGGAGAGGATAGAGGAACTGCGCCGTAAGATGACGGAGTGGGGCTGGGATGCTGCAGTAACCGTAGGTGAGGATCCCCATAACAGCGAATATACACCTTTGCGCTGGTGCCAGCGCCAGTTTATATCAGGATTTACCGGATCAGCCGGTGTGGTCGTGATCACAAAGGACCACGCAGGCCTGTGGACCGATTCACGTTACTGGATCCAGGCCGCCCGCGAGCTTCAGGGCAGCGGGATTGAGCTCCACAAGATGGTGTCGGTCGAGGACAAGGACTGGATAAAGTGGATTGCTCAGAATGTCCCTGTCGGAGGCAAGGTCGGAATAGACGGCCTCTGCATGAGTATGGGCGAGGCAGAGCAATTGAATAATACAGTTGCCGCCAAGGGTGCACGGGTGGTTTCAAGTCCGGATTATCTGGAGGAGCTGTGGCCTGACCGTCCTCTTATTCCGCAGGGTGCCGTATGGCTTCATGAGGACAGGTATGCAGGGCGTTCCCGCTCAGAAAAGCTGGAATGGCTGCGCGGAGAACTGAAAGCAAAGGGCTGCGGCTATATGTTCCTGAACTGTCTTGACCAGATAGCCTGGCTGCTTAATATCCGCTCAAATGACGTTGATTACTGTCCGTTCGTAATCTCTTTTGCGTTGGTATGTCCCGATAGGGTAATGCTGTTCGCCGAGAAATCAAAATTCGGTGACAATGTGCTTGTGGCACTTGAAAAAGACAATGTCAAGGTTATGCCTTATGCCCAGTGCGGGTCATTTATAGGCTCGCTGAAGGCCGCCGGTAAGATACTCATTGACGAGGCGTCACTCAATTATGAGACCGGCAAGGCAATATCAGATGCGTTCGGTAAGGAGAATACGGTGTCAGGCGAATCTCCCATTGACTTGGCAAAGGCAGTCAAGAATGATGTGGAGATAGAGGGATTCCGTAAGGCATATATCCAGGACGGAATAGTTCAGACCCGTTTCTTCAAGTGGCTTGAAGAGAGTGTAGGTCAGGGATGTTGCATAACAGAGTCTGACGCATCGGATAAACTGCATGAATTGCGTGCTGCTATGCCTGATTTCCTGGATGAGAGTTTTGAGACGATCTCCGCGTACGGACAGAACTCAGCGTTGCCCCATTATTCGACAGTCAGGGGACAGGATGCAGTCCTTGAGCCGCATGGACTATATCTCAATGACAGCGGTGCCCACTATAAATACGGAACGACTGATATTACACGTACTGTCCCGCTGGGTCCTCTAACCGATCTGGAGCGCGAGGATTACACTCTGGATATGAAAGCTATGGTTGATCTGGCGATGGCGGTATTCCCTGAAGGTACGCCAGGATGCAGGATCGATGCGATAGCCCGCCGCCCGCTCTGGCAGACCATGCGAAATTTCGGCCACGGAACAGGCCATGGGGTAGGTAATGTGCTCTCCGTTCATGAAGGACCGCAGTCTATCCGTCAGAACCTGAAGAACCAACCTTTGCTGCCTGGTATGATTACGTCCGATGAGCCGGGTATATATCGCGAAGGATATCACGGAATACGTCATGAGAATATGATACTGTGCATACCGGCCGGAGAGAATGAGTTTGGATCCTGGCTTAAGTTCGAGACCCTTACAATGACATATCTGGATGTTTCGCCGCTTGTAGTTGAACTTTTGGATGCTCAGGAAATTGAATGGATAAACATTTTTAACGACAGGGTTTTTGAAACCGTTTCTCCGTTCCTTTCTCCTGAAGAGAAGTCATGGCTCAGGAACAAGACTCTTGGAATCAGTTGTTAAAACGCTGATAAATAATATTATAGAACGATTTTGCATTGTGGATTGAATAATTATTTGAATTATTTTAATTCTTTGACATCCGCCTTGAATTATTTTGCATAACTTTGCAGCGTTAATTCAAGTATGTGCGGATGCCCATTAATTCACTTCTTATTCTGATTCCCTGCATAGCCGGTTTCTTCTGGTATATTGCGTATGCTCTTTTTGCTCCACGGACTATTCTTTTCCGTAAGTCCAGGCGTTTTATAGCGGTATTTTCACTCTTTTTTCTTTTTGGCTTCCTCTCAGCTGATCCGGAGGCCAGGATGATGCTTCATTTCACGCTTTTCAAACAGGTTTGCGCGCTTGCCCTGATACCTTGTTTTATATCATATATATCGGAATTCTCGGGTAAAAAGGATCCGGGTCTGTTCTTTAAGTTCTGCAGCATGCTGCCGATGGTTCATTTTATCGTTGGTATGGAGTCCGTATACTCGGCCGGTTTTGATGTTTCGACCAAGATACTGATAGACTCTTTTTCAATGAACGGGCAGATGTTTCCTTATCTTGAAGAAAACAGTCAGGTTGTGTTCTATGCCTGCTATACATTCATGTTCTACACATTCCTTCTGGTTTCTTTCATGATGTTTGCCGTCAGCATGATGTCATGCGTCATAAATGGAAACTGCAGGTTCGTTGATATCCTGGGATTCTTTTTCAAAGGAAAGAAAGCCTATCTGGTGCCGGTTCAATATCTTTTGACCCTTATTATGCTCCTTACTATAATACCGGCGCTGTTGCTTGGACAAAGGTGTTATGTTGATAATATCCCCGTTACAGCTGCGGCTTGTTTCTTCCTGGCTTTTTTCCTTTCAATGATTGCTTTTGTGGGGAGTGCCGGTCCTGTAACCAGACAGTCTCTACGGGGATTGTTCAATACAGTCAAGTTTGGCGGATATGAGGATGATGCACCTGCCATATCTCCTGAGGAGTCAGTGTCTGACCGCGATAATAAAAAGGTGGAACCGGTTAAGGCGGCTTTTTCGCCTGCGCCTGTTGACGCTGAAAGGCCGCCTCTGGTACAGAACGAACGTTTCCGTGAGACGTTTGACCAGGAGTTTGACAAGTTCATGAAGGAAAACAGGATGTTTCTCAAGCATGATCTCACATTATTGCAGGCCGCCGATGCACTTTATGTTGAA
>Ga0265298_10002345_pt1 | contig 26494 bp, 18 predicted proteins | sample AusTroGonzalo_MG_3_FD_193486 | JGI IMG/M metagenome (GOLD analysis project Ga0265298, IMG submission 193486) | Bovine rumen microbial communities from tropical cattle in Woodstock, Queensland, Australia - Gonzalo_01 | ecosystem: Host-associated > Mammals > Digestive system > Stomach > Rumen ...
AGGACAATCCCCCCTGCTTTACACCTAAAGGATATCAGCCTGAAGGCGACTATTGGCAGAGTTTTCCTCAGGAACTGAAAATATCGCTGACTTTTGAACTGACCTACGCCTGCAGTGAGCGCTGCCTACACTGTTTTAATGAAGGTGCTGCCCGCAGCGACCTGCACGAGGAGCATCGGCTGCATCCTGATATGCTGACGCTGGCTGATTACAAGCGTATCATCGACGAGGTGGTGGATTTGGGAATACCCAGTGTTACCGTCACCGGTGGTGACCCTTTCAGCTATCCTGGCTGCTGGGATATTCTTGAGTATATGCATGAGCGCAATCTTGCCATCAACCTATTTACGAATGCCCAGGCACTGAACACGAGCGAGAAGATACGCCGTATAGCCCGGATGGGGCTGCGACAGTTTAGTGTGTCGATCTACAGCACTGACGCTGCCGTACACGACCAGATTACGCGCCGACGCGGCTCGTGGGAGCTCTCGATGAAGGTGCTAAGGGAGCTGTCGGAATGGCCTGTGCCCCTGAACATCAAGACACCTGTATTCCGTCTGAACACACGTACCTATTACGGGGTGCGTAACATGGCCCGCGAGCTGAATGCAGAGAATGAGGTGAGTTGTACGCTGCATCCTGGCACCGACGGCGACGTGTCGATTGTAGAGCAGCTTCAGATTCGGCCTGAAGCCCTGCGCATCGTATTGATGGACAAACTAGGCAAACTTAGACTTCCTGACAACGGCAAGGCCGACGGTTATGTGTTTGGCAGCAACCCGGGGTTCCCCTGTTCGGCCAATAACCTGATCGTTGTTTCTCCCAGTGGGGTAGTAAAGCCTTGTGCCAATATAGACATCAACTTCGGTCAGCTGCATCACTCGTCGCTCAAGGATGCGATCCTGAGTCCCAGGCGCCTGCAGTTACGCCAGGCCGACCAGAAACAGTTGTTCCCCGAATGTGGGCAGCACGACTATTGCCGCTACTGTAGTGTTCCCTGTTACGCTGGGGAGCGCTTTGAAGAGCAGACTGACGGCTCTTACAAGCTCAGTGAGATACAAGGTGACTGCTGCCAGCCTTCCATCATTCGCATGGAATTATGTCAGCAGATAGAACTGGGGATCGATCCGCTTGGCGGCAAGAGCATCGAGGAATGCCTGGCTGCCTTGCCTGTCGAACCAGTACCAGTGTTTCGTAAAAAAATCAAGAGTTGATGCAGCGAAATGAGTATGTCTTGAAAAACATGTTCGGCTCGTTCTTCATGGCGACCGTTATGGCGGCCTTGATGGGCCAATTGGGTGACCTTACTGACTCCATTGTAGTAAGTCATCTGTTGTCCCCCGATGTGCTGTCGGTTTTCCGTGTATGGATGCCTGCAGAGACCTTCATATATATCATCATCGGTTTGATGAGCGCCGGTGCCAATTTCCTCTGTGCGCGAGCCTTGGGCGGGCAGAACTACAAGAAGGTAAACCTCGTTTTCAACCATCACCTGTATTATGTCTTCTTCTCGTCGCTGCTGGTGATTGCCCTGATGTGGCCCTTTGTCGGTCTGGTGGCTGACCTCCTTACCACCAACGAGCGCTTGAACCCCTTGCTGCAGCCTTATATACATGCCCAATTATTTGCCATCTTTGTAGCGGCTGTAGGCGGTACTCCCATGTCGCTCATCATCTCTAGCGGCAGTCCGCGTATCGTCACCAGGACTATCATCCTCTCACAGGTATTCAACGTGTTGTTCGACCTGTTGTTCTGCGGTGTCTTTGATTGGGGAATTGCCGGTGCCGCTTATGCCACAGCACTGGGCGACATGCTGGCCATCATTCCGCTGTTTTCCTATATGCGCAAAAACAGTAGCATCTTCCGTCTGCACTCCTCCCCTAAGGTGTGTACCTTCAGCATGTATCGTGAGTGTTTTTCTATTGGAGTTCCCATGCTGCTGGCGGCACTGCTGTCTCCCGTATTGTTCTATATCTTGAATACGATGATTATAAAGCATCTCGGAGCCGACGGCATGTATATCTTTACAGTCTATTACCAGCTAAATGGTATCTGCATGCTCGTCTTATCCGGATCGAATACGGCCATCAGTAGTATCGGAGGCATCCTGATAGGCGAAGAAGACTATGATAGCCTGCGCTTGCTCATGCGGCGCATATTCCGCCTGTTGACGGTGGTGATGCTGGTGGTGAGCTTGCTGGTATTCTTCTTCCCAGAGGTACTGGCAAGATTGTTTGGAGCTACTGGAAGTCTGGTAGAACAGTGTCGTACCCCTTTCCGACTTGTCAGCCTGACTTTCTTACCCTTTGCCCTGTCAAGAATACTGCAGTCACTTTACTTTGTGCTGGGCCATCAGAAACTGTGCCGATGGATTCAGATCGTTAGCAAGGGGGGGGAAATTGGCGTTGTTGTCCTGATAGCCATCTACACTCCTCAGTTCCTATGGCATATCCTGCCCGTAACAGCTTGGCTACTGCTGCTGGTGATAGTGGCAATGGCCTATGTGGTGCATCGTAAGAATAGTTTATTCGGTTGGCCCACACTGCAAAATACGGTGCCATCGAACCCCTCTGTTACCTACTCGGTACCTTACACCACCGAAGGTGTCGAGGCGTTCCTGACACAGGTGCATCCCTTTGTTGAAGCGTGTGAGCTGCCTGACGGCATGGCTGTGGATGTGGCGCTCGAGGAGCTGCTCTATGAGATAGTCGAGACCAATGCCAGCCGCAAGCCGGACGAGACTTTCGATGTTCGTATCATCGACAAGGAAAACGTGTTCACCATCGTACTAAAGAGTAAGGGTCCATTGCAAAATCCTATATTCAAGTATGCTGACGATGAAGTGATGGCTATCGACAAGAGTCATATGCGACGTGCCATCCTGTCGCGCGTTTGCAAGCAAATCAACCACAAATATATGAACGGAATCAATTGCATCTATCTTAATTACAGTCGATATAATCAACAATAAGCTATCCGTCAGGTGTTAGGCATTGACGTAGGGAGATAAAAAAAAGCTGTGACGAACAGCTTTTTTTATTTCTATTGTCAACGGGAATCAAACTCGGTAGAGCAAACCGTTCTTGAGGTCTTCAAGGGCGGTTTCCTTTATTTTGACGTGCAGCTTCTTACCAGTGGCATTGAATGGAATCTGTGCCACAAAGCGATAGAAGCGGGGACGCTTGAAGTTGGCAATGTTAGGACTCTCCTTGCAATAATTGTCCAACTCCTCGGGTGTCAGACTCGAATCGTCACGCACGATATAGGCAGTCACAATCTGTCCACGCATCTTGTCGGGTACAGAAGTAACGATGCAATCCTTCACCTTAGGGTGCATGTTCAACACAGCCTCTACCTCGGTAGGATAGATGTTCTCACCAGAAGAAATAATCATATCATCCTTGCGACCTACGATGGTGATAAACTGATTCTTATCCCAAGTAGCTAAATCGTTGGTATAAATAAAACCATTTGCATATTTACGATCGGTTTCACCTACATTGTTGGCATATGAATAAGGTGATTTGGCGGGTGAACTGATGATGACTTCACCTACCTCAATACCATCCATCGCTGCTAAGTCGTCAGGAGTGGCACGATGGTCATCATAGATTTTCACCACACGCACATCGTCATCCACACACGAAGCTCCAGCAGTACCAGCGTTCTCGGGCAGGTCGAACGGACGTAGGAAAGTGTTCCAGAACGTTTCGGTGGTGCCGTAGCCATTGAAGATGTTAGGTGTCAGTACGTGCTGGTAGCGGATGCAAGCCGAACGCTCCAATGGACTACCCATCGTAACGATACCCTTCAACGTGCTGATATTATATCCCTTACGCTCTTGGTTGTCGGCCAGTTCTTCTAATACGGTAGGTACACCCACGATAAATGAAATCTTGTAGTGGTCAACATATTTCAGTGTAAGTTCGGCATTGAACTTGCCCATGATTACGATGGTGGCTCCGGCATAGAAAGCAGGACAGGGACCTGCACAGTGCAAGCCTCCGCGATGGAACCAAGGTGTGGTGTTCATGGTCACATCCTTGTAATTCATAGGGAAGTGAATCATCACATCGTGTGCCGACAACACCTCGTTGATGCTGGTCAGTGGCACTGCCTTGGGGAAACCTGTTGTGCCAGAGGTGTAGAGCCGGGTGGTCTCGTCGTAGATATTGTAATCGTAGTCGAACACAGGCTCTTCGGTTGAAGCATCACGTACGTAATCAGCATATGATATAACCTTGTCGTCAGAGGCACCGCCTACAACAATCAGCTTCTTTGGCTGGTGCTTGGTAATTTTAAGTGCTTCTAATATATCGGCTTTGTTCACCTCGTTAAAGATGATGGCCATAGGCTTGGAATCGTCAATGTTGAACGCGAGCTCACCTGGTTTCAATCTGAAATTAACAGGACAACAAACGGCGTGACTCTTGTGAGCAGCCAGGTAGCCAAAAGCAAATTCCGGACAATTGATGAGCTGCAGCATGATGACGTCGGCTTTCTGCAAACCATCGGCAATCAAGGCGTTAGAGAGCCGGTTACATTCCTCATTCATTTCTATGTAAGTCCATTGGCGTCTATCGTCGGGATTGATCATCGCCAATTTGCCACCATAACGTCTAACATTACGCATAAAGCCCTCTATCCACGTGTAGCGGCTCTCAAATATAGTCTTAAAATCAGTCATTCCTACTTTTTTTAAGTATTTCGGTGCAAAGTTAATAAAAAATGATTATATTTGCATAATAAATTTAAAAATGTAGATTATGGCAGTAAAGATTTTAAGTGTTGACGACGAGTTGGATCTCGAGATGCTATTGACGCAATATTTCAGAAGGAAAATACGTAAGGGCGAATATGAGTTCTTCTTTGCACATAATGGTATTGAGGCATTGAAGGTGTTGCTGGAACAACCCGACATTAGCATTATACTGAGTGATATCAATATGCCTGAAATGGATGGATTGACCTTGCTGACCAAGATTAACGAATTGAGAAATCCTGCCCTGAAATGCATCATGGTGTCTGCATACGGCGATATGGGAAATATCCGTACGGCCATGAACAACGGTGCATTCGACTTTGCTACAAAGCCTATTGACCTGGATGACCTGAGCATCACCATTGAGAAGGCCATTGATCAGATTAATTATGTGAAACAGTCGCAAAAAGAACATTCACAGCTGGTGATGATTAAGAGCGATTTGTCGGTAGCGGCTGAGATTCAGCAAGCCATCTTGCCTAAGAAAATGCCAGATTACGATGAGGGTGTAGGCAAGTTCGACCTGTGGCAATCCATGAAACCTGCCAAAGATATTGGTGGTGACTTCTATGATTATTTCAAGATAGATGATGAAAGGATAGGTCTGGTGATGGCTGACGTGAGCGGTAAGGGTATTCCTGCTGCCATCTTCATGGCTGTGAGCCGTACGATGGTGCATATTTGTGGCTTCCAGCAAGATTATACGGCTGCACAATGCCTGACCATTACCAACAAGATGCTTTGCAAGGAGTCGGTTGACAACATGTTTGTCACACTATTTTATGCCATCTATAATGTAAAAACAGGAGAAATTAACTTCTGCAATGCCGGTCATAATCCTCCTTATATATTGAGAAAGAACGGTAAACTGGAACGGTTGCCTAACAGTGAAAGTACTATGCTGGGTGTGTTTGAATTCATGGATTTCAACGACGAAAGTGAGAAACTGGAGGAGGGTGACATGCTGGTGATGTACACCGACGGAGTGGATGAAGCTTGCAATGTGGATAACCAGGAGTTTACTGACGAACGACTGGAACTGGCACTGAATGAATGTGTGGGCATTAACTGTAAGGAAACCATAGAGAAAGTGCTGAGCAGGGTGAGAGAATTTGTGGGCGAAGCCGAACAAAGCGATGATATTACTATGTTAGCTATTAAGAAATTATAATATTGGACTTAAACAAATACATAAAATACGGAGCCTTGGCGGTACTGGGTGTCTTATGTTTTTCTTTTGGCAGCCAGACTTACTACGTTTCAAAGAAAAATCGGGATTTGGAGGTTCAAGTGAAAGACCTCACCGAGAAAGAGAAACGAAGTGCTGTTTTGCGTAGTATCAGTACGCAAATGGAGGAAATTGCCTACCAACAAAAAGAAGTTTCTGATAAACAGCGTGAGGAGGCTGTGGTGCAAACACGCATTGCCAACGAGATGAGAAACCGTTCGGAAATTGAACGACGCAATGCGTTAGAGGCAGAGCGCAATGCGTTGGAATCGGAACAACGTGCGATAGTTGCATCGCAGCAAGCTGAGAGTCAGAGGGTCGTGGCTGAGCAACAGCGTGAGGAGGCTGAATATGCTCGTAAGGTGGCAGATACGTTGAGCTATGTGGCATTGGCTCGAAACTTAGGATCTGAAGCCGTAACGCAAGAGAATACCGGCAATCATGATTTGGCTTTGTTGTTGGCATATACTTCTTATCTGTTTACAGACCGCTATAAGGGGGATGTATATCAACCGTCTATCTATGAGGCTTTATCACTCATTAGTAAGAGTACCCGAACATGGCCTGCCCATCGTGGTGCCGTGAAAAAGCTTTATTTCACTAACCAAGAAAGAACCAAGTTCCTTTCTATCAGCGAATATGGTTCGCTTGCCCAGCATGAGTTGAAGCCCGACGGACAATTGGTGACCAACTACTTGTTCCAGGACAGTCAGTATGACATTCGCGACATGTGGTATTTTGATAATGGGATGATTTATGCCATAAGTCGTACGAGTGACCTACTGGTGTTTAATCCCAACAAGACGGTGCCAGTGATACGGCATATTGATGGAGCTGTACATCCTATACGCATTTATAGCTTGAATCCGGTGGAGGCTGTAATTGTGGCAGAGAATGGTCTGTTTGTGATAGGATTGGGAAACTTGGAAATTGAAAGAAGTATTATAGTAGAAAGGCCCATCCGCCTCAGTTCAACTGATAATGGTAAACTGGTTTTGTTTGATGATACAGATGTAGTTATAATAACCGATGAAGCCGTAACGGAAATGACAACATTAAAGATACCGGTGAAAGGAGTGACTTCAGTATCTAGAGGTAGAGACTGGAATACTGTGTTTTATGGCACTAATGACGGAACCATCTATATGGTAGCTGAAAACGGGCAAATAACCCGTCTAGTAGGCCATAGGTCGAAAATTTCACAATTGTCAAGTCATCCGCAGAATAAAAGACTGCTGCTATCAACGAGCTATGACGGAACGGCAAAGATCTGGGACTGGCAGAAAGAAAAAGTGGAACCTGTTAATGTTATTTCTTCTGGCAATTGGATTACAGCCATGATGATGGTGGGTGGCGAATATATGTGGACTGGCGATCAGAGGGGAAACCTGACACAGACTATTACCTCTGTGCCGTTGATGGCGGAAACAATCAAAAAATCGCTAACCAGAGATTTTACCCGTGAGGAATGGAACTATTATATTGGTTCCAATATCCCTTACGAAACATTTCTTGACAGATAAGAGATATGAAGTTTATTCGTAACATATTGTTTATCATCGCTTGTGTAGTGGCTACATCAACTGTCTCTGCACAGGGATTACCTTTCTTTCGCAATTATCTGCCAGAAGAATACAATGCCCATAACCGCAATTTTGATATTCTGGCAGAACCAGAAGAGGGGGTGGTATATGTGGCCAATTTTGAAGGTTTGCTGATTTATGACCAAGCTACATGGGATATCAAGCATACACCAGGTATTACACGTGTAACCGCTCTTTATAAAGACAGTGATGGTACCATTTGGAGTGGTGGCTACAACTATATGGGCTACTTGGAACTTAATGAGGTGAAAGACCTCACGTTTCATCCTCTTGAAGAAATCGCTAATATAAGGAGTGAAGTTAACAGAATATGGGAGGCGAACGGTGTACTGTTTTTCTCGACGGTGGATAACGTGGTATATCGTGTGGATGAGAATGACAAGTGGACAAAAGTTGTGGATGGCGCGGTTTCTATTCCACAGGAAAAACAAGATGGACTTCAGTCGTATTCGGTAGATAATACCCAAAGATTGCAGCTGGAGGATAATTTCTATGCGGTGGCAGCAGAAGGTAAGGGTATTAACTTTACTGATGGCAAAGGAAATGTGTTATTTAGCTTCACTGAAGAAAACGGACTCATAAACAATAATATAAACCGAATGTCCTATGATGGCAAGGGTATGTTGTGGGGAGCTACAGACAATGGCGTGTTCTCCATAATGGTGCCTTCGTCTTATACCAGATATACAGCTACAGAAGGATTGAGGGGTGAGGTGCTGTCAATGTATGTGTTGAATAATCAGCTGTATGTGGGTACCATGGCAGGCTTATTCAAGCAAGAGGGCACTCGTTTCGAACAAGTACCTGGATTTGACCTGGCTTGTTGGCAGTTAAACAGACGTGGTGATGCATTACTGGCAGCAACCTCTAATGGTGTGTATCGTATCAATGGCAACAAAGTAGAACACTTGACCACAGCCAGTACTACGTCCATCTTGCTCGGCAATGATGGTTTCTATAGCGGTGAGATTGACGGCGTTTATTTCAACACCAGATCTGAACATACTAAGGTGTTGAGCATGGAAAGCGTAATGGCCATGAAGGTTGACCAAGAGGGCACATTATGGCTGCGTAACCTATATGGTGAGGTGGGAAAAACAACCTTCAACGGAAAGCTCTTTGCCAATACAGAATACACCAGGAATGAGGAATTGGCAACCTTTATCTATCAAGACGGAAACGTGACGGTGGTAACTGTGGATGACGAAGAACCATTCGCTTACCCTGGTTTCTCGTTTGCCGATGACAATGGAGTGCTTTGGCTGACAGATAAAGAGAGTAAAAATCTCTATGCTTACAAAGACGGCAGACGGATGGATGAATATGATGAAATACTCTCTCCATTGAAGGACTATACCGTGCGTTCCATGGTATTGAAAGACGGCTTGTTGTGGATTGGTGGCAACTACGGACTGGTGGTGTTGGATATCAATCATCCTGACCCGTTGCTGACTGCTGATAACGAACTTGACATCTGTACTGTAAGAATTAGTAATGATAGTCTGGTTTGGGCTGGATTCGACAAAGCGCCTGAAACCCTTCGTAATTTGCCCAGTACAGAAAGACATCTGACTATTACGTATGCATTGCATTCTGAATCGTTGGTAGGACAGACATTATACAGATATAAGCTGAATAATAACAGCTGGACTACTTGGTCGGAGAACCAGACAATTGAGTTTGTCAACCTTTCTTACGGAAGCTACAATCTGGTGGTACAGGCATTAGATGCCAAGGGAAAATTGTGGGAAGCAGAACCATTGCATTTCCGCATCAAATCTCCAATATATTTAACATGGTATATGGGAGTGGTATATGTCTTCTTGTTGGTCGTGTTGATGATGGCTGTTGCCCGTTGGCGTACCCGCCGATTGGAGAGGGAAAAGTTGAAATTGGAAGGTATAGTGCAGGAACGTACAGCTGAGGTGGTGAAGCAAAGAGATGAGATTGTCAAGCAGAAAGATGAGATTGAGGAAAAATCTGCCAGCTTGCAGAAAGCATTGAATGATTTGGAAGCTGCCCAGAAACAGTTGATTCGTCAGGAGAAGATGGCTACAGCTGGTAAACTGACCCAGGGTTTGATTGACCGTATTCTGAACCCGATGAACTACATCAACAACTTCTCGAAGTTGTCGAGCGGCTTGATTAAAGACTTGAAGGCCAATATTGAGGATGAAGAGGACCACATGGATCAAGAGAACTTTGAGGACACTATGGATGTGCTTGAGATGTTGTCACAAAACTTGGAGAAGGTAGAGCAGCACGGACTGAGTACCACTCGAACCCTCAAGGCGATGGAGGAAATCCTTAAAGACAGGTCGGGTGGCATGCAGGAGATGAACCTGGTAGAGCTGCTGAACCTCAATTTTGAGATGTTGAACAAGTATTATGAAAAGGATATTAATGCGTGCCACATTGCTACCAAACTGGATTGCCCCTATGACTCGTTGCCTGTGATGGGAAATTCAGAGCAACTGAGCAAGACTATTATGAGTTTCTTGGGCAACAGCATTTATTCTTTGGTTAAGAAGTCGCAACGTGTTCAATTCCAGCCTGAAGCTGTGCTGAAAGTGGAGCGTTTGGAGGATAAGGTGAAACTGACGGTGCACGATAATGGTGTGGGTATTGAGCAGACGATTATTGACAAGATATTCGACCCATTCTTTACCACCAAGACCACTGGTGAGGCGTCTGGTGTAGGATTGTACCTGAGCCATGAAATTATTCAGAATCATGGTGGTAATATACGAGTGGAATCGGTAAAAGACGAATTTGCCGAGTTTGTTATAGAGATTCCTTTATTAAAACAATGATGATATGGATACGCAGAATCAAGAATTGGAAACGCTGAGACAACAGCTAAAAGACCAGGAAAAGCTGGCATCGTTGGGAATGTTGAGTGCCGGCATTGCCCATGAGATTCAGAATCCCCTGAATTTTGTCATCAATTTCAGCAAGATGTCTTTCAAATTATTGAAAGATCTTAATGATATCGTTGAAGATAATGAAGATAAGATAAATGAGGCCGACCGTGAGGAATTGGAAGACATCGTGGCAGATTTGAATGAGAATATGAACAAAATCGTGGAGCACGGTGAACGAGCCATCAGTATCATCAGGGGCATTTTAATGATGTCTAGAGGAAAGGAAGGAGAGTTTATCCCTACGGATATCTGCCGTTCTGTAAAAGAATATGTGTGGCTGTCGTATCATGCTATGCGTGCTAATTACAAGGGTTTCAATATCAGCATTCATGAAGAGTATCAGGAGAATATGCCGATGTTGCAGGTGATTCCGCAAGATTTCAACAGGGCCATACTGAATGTGGTGAACAATGCCTGCTATGCAGTATGGAAGAAGTCACAATATGCACCTGCCGACTATGTACCAACAATAGAGGTGAGTGTTAAGAGTGACGGAAATGATGTGGTGATTACCATAAAAGACAATGGTGAAGGCATGAGCGAAGAAGTGAAGAAACATATCTATGAGAATTTCTTTACCACCAAACCTGCCGGGCAGGGTACAGGATTAGGAATGGCCATTACGTATGATATTATTGTGAACAAGCATCACGGACGTATAGACTTGGACTCAAAGGAAGGTGAGTATGCTTGTTTCACATTTACTATACCAGCAAAGAAATGAAAAGACTGGCTATTTATATAATAATGTGTGTGTGCATGATGTCGCAGCTTCATGCACAAGTTGACACAGACCAACAGCTTTCTATCTTTAACGATGCTGAGAATGCGTATTCCATTGGAAGACTGGAATATGTGGATGATTTGTTAACGAAAAACATTAATCTGTTCAAGGGTACTTCAAAGCAAGGCGCCTATAGGTTATTGGCTCTCGCCAACTTGGGATTGGATAACGATGCTAATGCCGAAAGCTATGTATCTTTGCTCTTACAGGAAAATCCTTATTATACTACTACTTCTGAAGACCCCCAGCGATTCATAGACCTGGTGGAAAAGATGAAGAGCGGTATGGGTGCTACTATTACCACTGCATCAAGTCAGGCTGAGAATCTCAATGAGTCGCCTGTGCCTGTAACCTTGATTACAGAGGAAATGATTGTCAATAGCGGCGCTAGAAACATAAAAGAAGTGTTGTTGGCATACGTGCCAGGTATGACGGATGTAGATTGCAACGAAGATCTCAACATTTCGATGCGTTCGATGTACAGCTCATCCCAGGAGAAGATTCTATTCCTCTTAGACGGTCATCGATTGAACAGCTATACTACCAATACGGCAAGTCCTGACTTCAGTATGAGCTTAGAGAAGGTAAAGCAGATAGAGGTGTTGCGTGGACCTGCTTCATCACTTTATGGTGGTGTGGCTTTGTCGGCCGTAGTGAATATTATTACCAAGAATGGTGCTGATGTGGATGGTGTTAAAGTGAAGGGCAGCTTGGGTAACTACGGACAGATTAGTGGTGATTTCTTGTTTGGAAAGCGTTATTTCGACTTGGATGTGTTGGTGTGGGCAAGTATATATAAGGCTAAGGGAGAAAGACGTTACATACCTCTCCGGGATACTGGTCTGATGCTGAAAGATGGTGACATCACGCTTGGTGGAATCGGTAATTTGCCGACCTATGATTTGGGCTTGTCATTGAATTGGAAAGGTCTTTCTCTTTTGTATAATACGCATTACTCTCTGTTTATTCCACCTTTGTCATATAGATATACTGCTTCCCCGTATGATTATGATAAGTATACTACCTTCAACGGTAGGCGTCCTGGTACCTCTACTCGTTCTCATCATCTTGATGTTAGTTATACATGGTCTAGGAATAACTTATCCATTGGAGGAAAACTCCAATATGATGAAAGCGACATGATGAGGTATAATGTGGTGACTGACGAAAAGGCTAAACACCTTAGTGAGTTTATTGGTTTGCCCGATATACCAGGAATTAATGTAGATAGTATCTTAAGTTTATATAATGGTATTTATCACTATCTTGATGGACAGGACCGCACCGTAGGCATCCAGTTTAAAGGTGATTTATCCTATAAGCTGGGTGAGAATCATCGTGGTTTGATAACGGCTGGTACGGAGTATGACTACTATGAACTGTTGGATGTCCGTTATGTATTGGGGCATAGTTATAACCAAGTGTTGGCTGATATGTCGCAATTCCTTAGAGGTAATTTAGGCAAAGAACATAGCATTGATGCCTTTGCCCAATTGAAGCATATCTGGGGAAACCTGATATTGAGCGCCGGATTAAGATATGACTATAAAAAACAATATAACAATAAGATCATCCATGAGTTTTCACCACGTGTGGCATTAATTTTCCTGCAACCCAAATGGAATGTTAAGTTGAGTTATTCAAGGTCGTTCGTTGATGCTCCTTATCTTTACAGGAAAACCAATGATTTGTTGAGGGCGTCAACAGATTTGCTGCCAGAGAAACTGAAATCATGGCAGCTGACATTCCAATTGGTAAACCCTGTACCTGGTTTGATGGTGGAACTGAACGGATTTTTCAATCATTCAGATGACCTGATCTATGCGAATGGATTCTTACATGTGAATTCAACTCCATATTCAACATACGGTTTGGAACTCAGTTCTTCGTATAAGAGCAAGAGGTTCAGTGCCAACTTTTCTATGGAGATGATGAGGTCGGATGATGCTGAATATTCCACAACATTGCATCCTCATAGGGTTCTCTACATGCCTAATTTTATTACCAATACAGTTTTGGCTTGGGAAATGGTTAAGAACTTAAAACTTCATACCCATATTACCACGTACAGTGGCCAGTCTGGTTTTATTGCTCATTGGAATACACTTGACGATCCTATAAAGGAGTTTGATATTGCAGGACGTGTGATAGTAGATGTAGGCGCTAACTATAAGATAGGAGGTTTGGAACTGGGCGTGAATATCCATAATCTGTTTAACCTAAAGTATTATCAAGGCGGTATGAACTCGAATGGAGCCTTGCAGCAGCAAGGTAGATGGATCAAGGCAGATGTAGCGTTTAAGTTCTAACTGATGCCTGACCGTTAACTATGGAAAAAGAAAAAAAACATATTACCTTTGTCGTCAATCCCATATCCGGTACTCAGGAAAAGGAGCAGGTTATTGCTTTGATTAACGAACAACTGGATATAGATCGCTATACCTTTGAGATTCAATATACCCAATATGCAGGTCATGCAGAGGAGATTGCTGCGCAGTGTGCCAAAGAGGGACATTTTGCTGTGGTAGCCATTGGTGGTGATGGTACAGTGAACGAAGTGGCTCGTGCATTGACACATACATCAACTGCATTGGGTATCATTCCTAGTGGTTCAGGAAATGGTTTGGCTCGCCATATGCAAATCAGTATGCAACCCCAAAAGGCGTTGGAGGTGATTAACGAGGGACATGTGGAAAGCATTGACTACGGTACCATCAATCGTCGTAAGTTTTTCTGTACCTGTGGGGTGGGATTTGATGCTTTCGTGAGTCTGAAGTTTGCTGAAGCCGGTAAGCGAGGCCTTAACACATATATCGAGCAATCGCTCAATGCTTCACTGAATTACAAGCCAGAGACCTATAAAGTAACCATTGATGGCAATGAAACCGAGATATATCAAGCGTTTCTCATTGCTTGTGGGAATGCAGCACAATATGGTAACAATGCCTATATTGCTCCCAAGGCCACACTCACAGATGGCATGCTGGATGTTACTATCCTTAATCCGTTCACACCGTTGGACGTGCCATCGTTGGCATTGCAGTTGTTTACCAAGACGATAGACCAGAATAGTCATATCAAGACTTTCCGCTGTAAGACCATCAACATACGTCGTGAGAAGCCTGGAGTAGTGCACTATGATGGCGATCCTGTGAACATGGGTGCCAATTTGAAAGTCAAGATACATCATGCAGGCTTGCAGGTGATAGTCCCTGCCGACGATAGTAAGAACAACACGGTATTAGACTTGGCCCAGGAAGTAATCAATGGTATTCGTCAGATGAATGATCAAATATTTGAGGGTATTCGTCAGCGCAACAATGAGTTAATAGATAAAGGAAAGAAACAGTTGAAGAAGCTAACCAAGATATAGTATCTATTGCTTGTTTTTTCTGCTTTTTTCTATTGCGATTTCAAAATATTGTATTACCTTTGCATCCACAAACTAACCATGGTGCGTTAGTTCAGTTGGTTAGAATACGTGCCTGTCACGCACGGGGTCACGAGTTCGAGTCTCGTACGCACCGCAAAAGAAAAAGCCCGCTCAACAGAGCAGGCTTTTTTTATCATTACATTTTCAATTTTCAATTCTCAATTTTCAATTCTCAATTCTCAATTTTCAATTCTCAATTCTCCATTTTAATACGTCCTAAAATCATCAGGATATTTGAGGTTTTGCGTAATCTCACCACCATACAATCGAACCCACGAGCGGAAGCTGGTGTCATCCTGAGTAAGTTCGATGATACGAGCACCATTGGGCTTAAGGTTGTTATACACAGTGTCACATCCGCTGAATCGACCATACATCAGGAAAATATCATTCCATTTCATGGCAAAGTCGTCATCGTGGTCGTGGCCGCAGATTACAGCTTTCATATCACCCATCTCCCTCATAGATACAAATAATCCAGAATTGATATCGGGGGCACAAGGCTCTTCGCCATAATTTCCCTTCATAATGCGATGCTTATCCAGTTTGAAAGCGTAGCCATATTCGGGTAGGGGGATATGGAAGAATGATAAAGAGGGAATTGGCTCTCCACCATTCAGTTTGGTGAATTCCTGACTGTGTTTACGATACCAGTTAATTTCTTCGATATGTATATATCCCCAACTCTTCTCAAAGCCAGGCAGTTCTGCACGATTGTTGGAATCGAAGAGATAAAACACCCACTGAGGCTTGTTGTCGTTCTCTTTCGAGAGAGTGATGATGTCGTTGCTCACTCCATGCAAGCCCGTTACTGTAGAATTGATATTATAAGGCAATGACTTGATAACATCAAAAATCTCCTTACGAGAAAGATCAAAGTCGCTGTCGTGATTACCCAACGCAACCGCAAATGGAATCTTACGCTCCGAAATGGGGGCGAAAAGCTCACGCACACTCTTTTCCGCAGGCTTACCAAAGATAATATCGCCCGTATGAATCACCAGATCGGGCTTCTCGGCGTCCAGCATCTCGCAGACGTTTTTCAAGGCACGTTCAGAACGAGGGTCGTCAGCTATATAATGGGTATCGGTAAGTTGCAATATCTTGAACTTCCCATTGGGCTTATAGTTGAAGTTCATGAACTTCTCACCGGTATTGGTGGCAATACGTGTGGCAGCAATCCCTGATGCAGGAATGAAGCCACTCATACTCAGCAATGCCGAGTTCTTGATGAACTGTCTGCGGTTGATGGATTTCTTCTCTGCCATAAAGAGTTTACAAGTTTATGGTTTACCGTTTAATTCTCAATTATCAATTATCGGTTTTTACGTTGACGTTGCAACTCCTCCTGCTGCTTCTGCATCGCCTCTAATCGTGCCTGGAAGCCCGACTTGCGCATTTCATTGGGGCTTTTCTTGTTGGCCTCTAACTGAGCCAGCAACTTGGCATCATCAGTGGCATATCGCATCCAAGCCATAGTCACCACACTGATAAGGGTACTCAGGAAGTAGTAATAGTTCAAACCTGCAGGATAGTCGTTCAAGATAAACAGGAATACCACAGGCATGATGTAGTTCATATATTTCATAGCTGCCATTGATGGGTTGGCACCAGTGTCCTGCATCTTCATGTTATACATCATGTAGAGTAGGTTGGTGACACACATCAATACACAGAACAAACTCAAGTGATCGCCCAGGAAAGGAATGTTAAATGGGAAGGTCACAAATGAGTCATAGGTACTCAGGTCGTCTGCCCACAAAAAGCTCTGCTGGCGCAATTCTATTGCGCTTGGTACAAACAAGAACAAAGCCATCAGGATAGGGAACTGAATGAGCATTGGCAGACAGCCACCCATAGGACTTACCCTATACTGACTATACATGGTCATGATCTCCTGCTGTTTCTTCATCGCATCAGCTTCATTGGGATATTTTGCATTGATTTCATCCACTTTGGGCTTCAGTGCTTTCATCTTAGCAGAAGATATGTAGGTCTTCCAAGTAGTAGGGAAGATTACAATCTTGACAATCAGCGTCATAAAGAGCAACACAAGACCCATGCCCAAGCCCAGCTTGGTGAGCCAGTCGAATACGTTAATGGTAAAGAATTGGTTGATCCAACGAAGGATAGGCCAACCCAGATATACCAGTCGCTGCAAATTCCAATCTTTCTCGCGACCATCATCCAATGCAGAAAGAATCTTGTAATGGTTAGGACCGAAGTAGAAATGCATCTCGGTCGACTGGTTGCCTGTTGGATCGAAGATAGTATTCATGTCAGCAGCATAGTCCTTGATATAACCGCTGTTACGCTCCTCCATCTTGGAGTCCAACTTAGCATTGTTAAAGCCAGCATCACTAATCATTACTGCTGAGAAGAACTGGTTCTTGAAAGCCACCCAAGTCAGAGGCTCAGCCATCTCTTCATGGTCTTCGCCGCTGGCTGACATTTCCTCCACATCGTCATCAGTCTTGTATGTCAACTGAGCCAAACGGTTCTCGTAGGTGTAACCTTTCTCAATCTGGCGGGCACGCTGTCTCCATTCTATGTCGATATAGTTGTTACTGGAAGCCAGTTTGCCATTCATACCCACAGCCTGGATGTTCAAGTCCACCAAATAAGTGTCAGGATGCATGGTATAGGTAAAGTCAACATAGCTCTCTTCTGAGGCTTTCAGGCGCATCGTAACAGCCTGTTCACTCTTGTTGATAGGGGTGAAGTAGTAGTCGCTGGTCTCAATAGCACCTTGTGCATTATATAGCAAGTAGTTAAGTGAAACGTCACTGTCTTCAAACAGGGTAACAGGTGTTACCTTGTCCTGGCTCATATACTCTTTCAGCGTTACAGAATACAGGCTACCGCCTTTGGTGTTAAGCGTCAACTTGGCCAGATTGTTCTCAATGCTAACCAACTCGGCAGTACCTTGTGTGGCTCCGAAAAACAATGAAGCAGAGTCTTTGGCTGCTGTAGCACGCTCGTTGGCTAAAGCAGCTTCAGCCTTGGCCTGTAATTCGGCAGCACGTTGCTGAACCTGTGCTATTGAATCATAATACTGCTGTTGAGCAGCGAGTTGTTCTTGTGACGGACGGCTTAGGTAGCTGAAAACAATCAATACGAGGAATATCAGCACCATACCGGTAATGGTATTTTTATCCATTTTTTAATCCGATTATATTAATAAAATAGGTAAGTCAATGCCACTTTTCGACATTTTAGCTGCAAAAGTAATAAAATAAGACCGAAGTGCCTAAAGAAAGCTGATTTTTTTCGATATTCTTGCTTGATTAAGTTATAAACACTATCTTTGCAATAAGTAATAACTGTTTTATTAGTGAAATTGAACTATGAAAAAGAAATATCTCTCATCGCTGTTTGTAACTACTTTTTTATCGTTTTCATCGGTTTTGGCCACTATGCCAACTAATAGTTATGAACCCTATGACAGTCCGTTGCCACTGGAAACTGTAAAAGTAAAGCAATTACAAGGATTATTAGGACAGTATTTCTACCAACGTCAGACACCTACTGAAAAAAAGAATGTTTATAAAAACGACACTGTTTCATACCTGTATGACAAGTATATATCTGTTTTGGATTCATTGAATAATCCTGCAACACCGCAGCGTTATATCCAAACTGATCCCGACTACTATAGGTTGTTTGTACCCACCACTTATTATAAATCAGCTATTGCCCAGTTATCTACTGTTAATACAGATGCTATATTACCTGAAAATGATTCTCCCGTTGTTGATAAAACCTTATCAATAGACAAGGAACAGTTCACCACAAAAGAGCGTGTGAATAAGGTGGTTGACAAAGCTTTGATGAATCTCTACTTGAATAGTCCTGAGCTCGTTGTTTTTACAGAAGACGACCTCGATGCAGCTGGCATATTTGTGGATAACATAGCGTCGGAAGAAGTGACTAATATCAATAATGCCAAGCGTGAGATGATGGACGTGCTTACTGCCAATTCTCCACTGGATGTTGAACAGGAAGCTGAGGTGGAATTACGCAAGCCGAAATTCTGGACCATAGCGGGAAATGGTTCGTTACAGTTCTCACAACACTATTTGTCTGACAACTGGTACAAGGGTGGTGTAAGTAGCGTTTCCATGATAGGTACTTTACAATTATCTGCCAACTATAATGATAAGGAGAAGGTGCAGTGGGAGAACCTCTTGGACGCTAAATTAGGATTGGCTTCCACACCGTCAGACCAAGTGCATAAGTATCTTACCAATACCGACCAGTTGCGCATTTTCAGCAAATTAGGTATTCAGGCAGCAAAGAACTGGTACTACACCATTTCCGCCGAGTTCAAGACACAGTTTGTCAATGGCTACAAATCTAACGACCCAACATTGATATCAACCTTCCTGGCACCAGCCGACCTCACGGTGGCACTTGGTATGGACTTTAAGAAAAAGACTGATAAATATAGTTTCTCTTTGCTGTTGGCACCTCTCAACTGGACCATGCGCTATATTGGAAGCGATGAGGTGGATGAAACTACCTATGGACTTGATCCTGGAAGACATACAAAGCACAATTTTGGTTCTCAAATTCAACCAACCATTACATGGAATATTGCCAAAAACATTACGTTTGAGTCGCGTCTCGACTACCTGACCAGTTACAAATGGGTACGTGTAGAGTGGGAGAATACACTGAATCTGGCTATTAACAGATTCCTATCTACCAAGGTATATGTGCATGCTCGCTATGACGATAGTGCAACGCCATTGAACGGCAGTACCAGTTATTTCCAGTTGAGCGAGCTGCTTAGCTTCGGTTTGAGTTATAGTTGGTAACTATGTTACCAGAATAGGGGGATGATTACCAAAATCATCCCCTTTTTATTTTGTTCTTACAATATTATGCACTATTTTTGCATTGAAAATAGTCAACAATAAACTAATCATCATGAAAGACGATGTTGTAAAACACAGCGGATTAATAGAACGCATCAATGGTAATCACCTGCAGGTGAAGATTACACAGACTACCTCTTGCTCGGCGTGCAGTATTAAAAAACACTGTACATCAGCGGAATCGAAGGATCATCTAATCGATGTCTATGACAAGGAAGCCACATCCTATCAAGTAGGAGAAGAAGTGTGGATCGTTGGTTCTACAAGCATGGGCCGCAAGGCAGTATGGTATGGATATCTGTTGCCGCTACTCATCTTGATGGCACTTATTATAGGCCTTACTAAGTGGTGGGGAAGTGATAGCGAACTGTCTGTGGCACTCTACTCGTTAGGATGTGTGGTGATTTACTATCTGTTGCTGTACTTTTTTGGCAAAGACAAAATGAAGAAGGCGTTCAGCTTTACTTTGTTGAAAAAGAATTGATGAATTGAGAAAATAATCAACAACTTAATAACTAACTAATTTTATGAATGTAATTCTGATAGCAGTAATCTCCATAGGAGTGATAGCACTGGTGGCTGCACTGGTGCTGTATGTCGCTTCTAAGAAGTTTGCTGTGTACGAAGACCCGCGTATCGCTAAAGTAGCCGAGGTGTTGCCTCAGGCCAACTGTGGTGGTTGCGGTTATCCGGGTTGTAGCGGTTTGGCTAGTGCCATCGTGAAAGCTGGCTCATTGGAAGGTAAATTCTGTCCAGTAGGAGGTCAGCCAGTGATGGAGAAAGTGGCTGCCGTGATGGGACTTGTAGCAGAGGCAAAAGAACCCATGGTGGCTGTGGTACGTTGTAATGGTACCTGTGCCAACCGTCCCCGTATCAACCAGTATGACGGCGTGAAGAGCTGTGCTATTGCGGCTGCGCTCTATGGTGGAGAAACAGGCTGTAGCTTCGGCTGTTTAGGATGTGGCGACTGCACCAGGGCTTGTAAGTTCGATGCCATCCACATGAATCCAGAAACTGGTCTGCCTGAAGTAGATGACGACAAGTGTACTGCCTGTGGAGCATGCTCAAAGGCTTGTCCTAAAGGCATTATAGAATTGCGTAAGAAAGGCCTGAAGAACCGTCGAGTATATGTACGCTGCGTCAACAAGGACAAGGGCGCCATCACCCGTAAGGCTTGCTCGGTAGGCTGTATCGGCTGTGGCAAGTGCGAAAAGACTTGTCCGTTTGGAGCCATCACCGTAGAAAACAATTTGGCATACATTGATTATAATAAGTGCAAGTCATGCCGTAAGTGTGTCGAAGTTTGTCCTACACACGCCATTATCGACTTGAACTTCCCACCAAAACCAGCTAAACCGGCTGCTCCAGCTGCTGAAGCCGACAAGCCAGTAGCTAAGCCTGCTGAAGCCGTTCAGTCAGCTGCTCCTGTGGCTATGCCAAGTGCTGCATCCATTGTGTCACTGTTACCACAAGCCAACTGTGGTGCCTGCGGTTTCGACGATTGCCCTGCCTTTGCTGCAGCTATCGTAAAAGACGGTGGAATAGGAGATAAGTCTTGCTCTGTAGGAGGTGACGAGGTAATGGCTAAGATTGCCGACTTGCTGAAGAACGGTCCTAAGGCGCCTGCCGAAGCACCTAAGGCTGAAGCAGCTCCTGCACCAACAGAGCAACCAGCTGTGGCAAAGACCGCTGCTCCTGCTGTTGAGTTGGTAAATATTGCTGCTCACCCCAAGGTAGATGTGGTAGCTAAGATTGCAGCCCAGGCATTGGCAAATGCTGCCAAGCACCCTGTTAAAGCCGATGCGGCAGTAGTAGATACTACGCCGATAGTACCTGTTAAGACCACAGGTTTGTTGGCCATCAAGCGAGCTGCCAAGACGCAAGAAGAGGCTGTAGCTGTAGTTGAGAAGATTGCATCTACATTATTATAATTCAGAGAAATAAAGAACAATAATATTATGTTGAAGACATTTTCAATCGGAGGAGTTCATCCTCACGGAAATAAACTTTCAGCAGGTCAGCCCATCGTCAAGGCAGAAATCCCAGCTAAGGTAGCCATCTTGCTGGGACAGCACATTGGCGCACCCGCAAAGCCCCTAGTGGCAAAGGGTGATACGGTGAAGGTGGGACAGAAGATTGCGGAGCCTGGTGGTTTCGTATCAGCAGCCATCCACTCATCCGTCAGTGGCAAGGTATCTAAGATAGATACCATTATCGATGCCAGCGGCTATCCCAAGCCAGCCATCTTCATTGATGTGGAGGGCGATGAGTGGGAAGAGAGCATCGACCGAACTGACACGCTGGTAAAGGAGTGTACCCTTGCTCCAGAAGAGATTAATAAGAAAGTGGCCGATATGGGCATCGTAGGTTTGGGTGGCGCTTGCTTCCCAACACAGGTAAAGCTATCTCCACCTCCTACGTTCAAGCCTGAGTGTGTGGTGATTAACGGTGCTGAGTGTGAGCCTTACCTTACAGCCGATCATCGCTTGATGTTGGAGAAAGCCCCTGAAATCGTTGTAGGAGTAAGTATCCTCATGAAATCTATGCGTGTGAATAAGGCATATATTGGTGTAGAAAACAACAAGCCAGATGCTATTGCAGCTTTGGAGAAAGCAGCTAAGGATTTCAAGGGCATTGAGATAGTTCCCCTTAAGATGAAATACCCACAAGGCGGCGAGAAACAGCTGATTCAGGCCATTATTGACAGATATGTGGGTAGTGGTGCGTTGCCAATATCTACGGGCGCTCTGGTACAGAACGTGGGAACTGCCTTTGCTGTCTATGAGGCGGTACAGAAAAACAAGCCCCTGTTCGAGCGTGTGGTAACCGTTACTGGTAAGTCGGTGAAGAACCCAGGCAACTTCCTGGCACGTATTGGAACCCCTATTCAGCAGCTTATCGATGCTTGTGGCGGATTGCCAGCAGATACCGGCAAGATTATCAGTGGTGGTCCTATGATGGGTAAGGCATTGGTTAATACTGAGGTACCTACAGCCAAAGGCACATCCGGCATTACCATCATGAACCAAAAAGATGCCAAGCGTGGTGAGGTGCAGCCTTGCATCCGTTGCGCCAAGTGTGTAAGTGCCTGCCCAATGGGGTTGGAGCCATATCTTATGGCACAACTGGCTGAGCATGCTGAGTTTGAGAGATTAGAGAAAGAAGATATTATGGACTGCTTGAGTTGCGGCGCCTGCCAGTTCACCTGTCCTGCCAACCGTCCGTTGCTGGATTACATCAGTTTGGGCAAGGCAAGGGTAGGAGCTATCATTCGTGCCCGCAGCGCTAAAAAATAATCTACGATGGAAAATAAGTTAATTGTATCACTTTCGCCCCACGATCATGCCAATGACAGCGTGCAGAAAAACATGTACGGTGTGCTGATAGCGCTGATACCAGCTTTCCTGGTATCGCTCATCGCCTTCGGCATTGGTTCACTGGTGGTTACTGCCGTATCAGTAGCAGCCTGTGTGTTCTTCGAGTGGGCCATCAGTAAGTATATCTTGAAGCGTGAATGCCTTACCATCACCGATGGCTCTGCCATCATCACAGGTGTTTTGCTGGCGTTCAACCTGCCATCCAACCTGCCTATCTGGATCATCATCCTGGGAGCCTTGTTCGCTATCGGTGTAGGCAAGATGTCGTTCGGCGGTTTGGGTTGCAACCCGTTCAACCCCGCTTTGGCAGGCCGTATCTTCCTGTTGATTTCTTTCCCTGTTCAGATGACCTCATGGCCAGTGGCTGGTCAGCTGACCTCTTATGTAGATGCCACCACAGCTGCTACACCGCTGTCGCTGATGAAGCAGGCAGTCAACGGCAATCCTGGCGCTTTGGGCGATTTGCCCGATGCTTTGGGCTTGCTGCTGGGTAACAATATAGGTGGTTCGTTAGGTGAGGTCAGTGCCTTGGCACTCATCATCGGTGGCTGCTATATGTTGTGGAAGAAGATCATCACCTGGCACATCCCAGTGTCTATTCTGGTGACAGTGTTTGTGTTTGCCGGTATCATGTATATGGTAGATCCAACTACCTATCCATCACCTGAGTATCATCTGCTCAGCGGTGGTCTGATGCTGGGTGCCATCTTCATGGCAACCGACTATGTCACCTCGCCCATGAACCATCGTGGACAGCTTATCTATGGTGTCTGCATTGGTATCATCACGATGGTCATCCGTCTGTTTGGTTCTTATCCAGAAGGTATGTCGTTCGCTATCTTTATTATGAATGCGTTCGTACCTCTTATCAATACGTATGTTAAACCTCAAAGATTCAGCAGCAGAGCTGCCAGTGTAAAGAAATGAAGAAGTTAGAATCATCATTAAAGAACATGGTGCTGGTGCTCACAGGCATCACCATCATCTGTGTGGGCTTGCTGGCTGCCGTCAATGAGGTGACCAAAGAGCCGATAGCCGCCGCAAACGCCAAGACGTTGAGCGATGCGGTAAATGCTGTTGTCCCTGGCTTCGACAACAATCCTATACAGGAGATGAAGATACAGGAAGTAGATGGCGTATCCTATAAGATTTATCCTGCCATGAAGGGCGGTGAGTATATTGGTGCTGCTGTGGAGAGCACTGTGATGGGCTTCGGAGGCGACCTAACCATTTTGGTGGGTTTCAACAAAGATGGCAAGATCAACGACTACTCGCTGCTGAGCCATGCAGAGACACCAGGTTTGGGTGCCAAGGCCGACACTTGGTTCAAGCATGGTGCCAAGGGCGATATCACCGGTAAAAGTCCTAAAGATGGCGCCCTGACAGTAAGTAAGGATGGTGGACAAATTGATGCCATTACCGCATCAACCATCACTTCACGTGCCTTCCTGAAGGCCGTAAACGCCGCCTACGCCGCTTTCTCCGGTCAGGCAGTAGATGGTTCCACTGGCGCCACGCAAAACGCTACCAGCCAGGCAATTGTTTCATCAGACACCTCTAAAGGTGCCGCTAATTAAGTAGGAGGGAAGTTTATGAGTAACCTGAAAGTATTAATCAACGGCATTGTCAACGAGAACCCAACCTTCGTATTGATGTTGGGTATGTGTCCTACGTTAGGTACCACCTCAAGCGCCATCAACGGTATGTCGATGGGCTTGGCTACAGCCTTTGTACTGATTTGTTCCAACACCGTGATTGCGGCAGTCAAGAATGTCATCCCCAACATGGTGCGCATTCCTTCGTTTATCGTCATCATCGCATCGTTTGTAACGTTGTTGCAGATGGTGATGCAGGCCTATGTGCCAGACTTGTACAAGACATTAGGTCTGTTCATTCCACTGATTGTGGTGAACTGTATCGTGTTAGGTCGTGCCGAAGCGTTTGCTTCCAAGAACGGCCCTGTGTCATCGTTCTTCGATGGTTTGGGCATTGGCTTGGGCTTCACGCTGGCGCTCACATTGCTGGGTGCTGTACGCGAGCTGTTAGGCACAGGCAAGATGTTTAACCTTTCTCTTGTTCCCGAAGACTATGGTATGTTGCTCTTTGTGTTGGCTCCTGGAGCCTTCATCGCACTGGGCTATCTTTGCGCCATCGTCAACAAATTGAGAGAAGCTAAATAAAGGAGGGAGTTATGGAATTACTATTGATATTCATTGCGGCGATATTTGTCAACAATATTGTCTTCTCGCAGTTCTTGGGCATTTGTCCGTTCTTAGGCGTATCTAAGAAGATTGACACGGCTTTGGGTATGAGTGCAGCAGTTGCGTTTGTATTAACCCTTGCCACCATCGTCACCTATCTTATACAAAAGTTTGTGCTCGATGCTTTCGAATTGCAGTACCTTCAAACCATCACGTTTATTCTGGTCATCGCCTCATTGGTGCAGATGCTGGAGATTGTGTTGAAGAAGGTGTCACCCTCATTGTATCAGGCATTAGGTGTGTTCCTGCCACTGATTACCACCAACTGCGCCGTACTGGGTGTAGCCATTCTGGTGATTCAGAAGGATTACGACCTGCTTACCGGTGTTGTCTATGCCTTTGCTACTGCTATAGGTTTCGGCTTGGCACTGACATTGTTTGCCGGCATCCGTGAGCAGATGAGCCTTGTCAACATCCCTAAGGGCATGAAAGGTACACCTATCGCACTTATCGTAGCTGGCCTATTGGCTATGGCCTTCATGGGTTTCAGCGGCGTGGTGAAGGTATAAAATAAAAAAGGCAACTATCTGTCACAGACAATTGCCTTCACACCGAAATTCAAATAAGTGATTTGATAAATCAAACCATTGCAAAGATACGTAGTTTTCAATACAAAAGCAAGAAATTTGTAATATTTTTTTGATATTATAAAAGACCCGTGATGAAAAATAACTTGTTTATAATATGCTTTGCAATATTATGTTTTCTGTTGCCTTCTAATCTTGCTGCTCAGCGTCGCTTTAAATTATTTCAGAAAGTTGACAGCATAATGGATTTAAGGCAACAGAAATCTAAGCTTGACACCAACTATGTATCTCGTCCAGATCGTTATTGGACCCTACGTTTGATTAATAACATCTCTGGCACCAACTTTACACTTAAGGGTGTTGACGACGAAGGTGAAAATGTAAATTTTAAATTTAAAGATCCCCTCAGACATACAATCACCCTGGGTGCCAATTATCGTGGTTTAGCGGTTTCTTTGGCTTTTAATCCATCTAATTTGTTTGGCAAGAAAACCAGTACCGAGATCAATGTCAATGCCTATGGCAACCGCTTTGGCCTGGATTTCATCTATGAGAACAACGGTGAATTTAAGGGCGAAGTCGATTGGGGGGGTGATATATATGACTTAGAAACAGAGATTCGTGAAAAGAGTCTTACCATTAATGCGTACTATGCCTTTAATGGTCGCAAGTTCTCATATCCGGCAGCTTTCAGTCAGTCCTATGTGCAGAAGC
>Ga0265298_10002346_pt1 | contig 26479 bp, 24 predicted proteins | sample AusTroGonzalo_MG_3_FD_193486 | JGI IMG/M metagenome (GOLD analysis project Ga0265298, IMG submission 193486) | Bovine rumen microbial communities from tropical cattle in Woodstock, Queensland, Australia - Gonzalo_01 | ecosystem: Host-associated > Mammals > Digestive system > Stomach > Rumen ...
CAATGAATATTACTGCAGCTCAAGTCAATGAACTCAGACAAATGACAGGCGCAGGTATGATGGACTGCAAGAAAGCCCTCGTTGAATGCAACGGCGACAAAGAAGCAGCTATCGACTACCTCCGCAAAAAAGGCCAGAAAATTGCTGAAAAACGCGCTGACCGTGAAGCCGCTGAAGGCGCTGTCATCTCAGCTACAACAGCCGACCATACATACGGCGCTGTCATCATGCTTAACTGCGAGACAGACTTCGTAGGTTCGAACGCCGACTTCGTCGGAGCAGCCAAGGGATTCCTCCAGGCAGCCATCGACAACAAAATCAAGAACCTCGACGCTCTCAAGGCTTTCGCCATCAACGGCCGCACAGTCGCTGACCTCGTCACCGACCTCACAGCCAAGACAGGCGAGAAAGTCGAGCTCAAACACCTCGAAGTGGTTGAGGCTCCATACGTAGCCAACTACAACCACCAGGGCAACCGCCTCGCAACACTCGTTGGTTTCAACAAGACATTCAACGGTATTGAAGAGACAGCTCACGAAGTGGCAATGCACGCAGCAGCTATGTCACCTATCGCTATCGACGAGAACGACGTCCCACAGGAGACAAAAGACCGTGAGATGGCAGTCGCTATCGAGAAGACAAAACAGGAGCAGGCCGCTAAGGCAGTTGACGTCGCTTTGAAGAAAGCAGGCATCAACCCAGCTCACGTTGACAGCGAAGACCACATCAACTCGAACATGGCAAAAGGTTGGATCACAGAGGCTCAGGCACAGCAGGCCCGCGAGATTCGTGAAAAGGTCACAGCCGACACTCTCGCTAACCTCAAGGAGCAAATGGTGATGAACATCGCCAACGGCCGCGTCAACAAGTTCTTCAAAGAGAACTGCCTCCTCGACCAGGCTTCATTGCTCGACGGCAGCATGACAGTGCGCCAGTTCATCCAGAAGGCTGACAAGGAAGCTACAGTTGTTGCTTTCAAGAGAGTTCAGCTCGGTTAATTAGCCATTAGCTGATAGCCATTAGCCATTAGTTTTTAGGATCAGACCTAACTACTAATGGCTATTTTGTTTCTAAAGATACAGCTAAGGCATTAAGCATTTTACTTATTTCAACAATTAAACTTTTTGTTTTTCCAGTTTTGGTTTTATCAAGATAATTTAATCTTTCACAAATTTCTAACTGAGTTTCAATTTCATATAAGGAACCTCTTGAAATTGAAACAAATTGCAAAAACTCTTTGTGATATAATCTTCCCCTCCCTTCCGCAATATTAGATGGAATAGATACCACAGCCCTTCTCATCTGATCAGATAAACCATAAGTTTCCTCTTTTGGCAAAAATTTAACCAAAGAATAAATCTCGACAGTTAAATCCATCGATTTTTGCCATACCGTTAATTGTTTGTAATCACTTAGTTTCATAATTTTGTAATTTTGGGTATTATTAAATTTTTTAGCCATTAGCTATTAGTTTTGCGGAAGAACAATTCTAATGGCTAATGGCTAATACCTAATGGCTATTTCTTACTCCATGTAGTTCCTTCTTTACCATCCTTTAAAACGATGTCGAGAGCAGCGAGTTTGTCGCGGATGAGGTCGCTGGTGGTCCAGTCTTTCTTGGCACGAGCCTCCTTGCGGATGTCGATGATGGTATCCATCAAGCCATCAACGATGCCGGAGTCGTCGGAGCCGTTTTCTGTGTTGAGCAAACCGAGGATCTCGAACACGAAGACATTGAACAGCTTCTTCAGGAGCTCGAGTTCTGCTGGGTTTATCTTCGAGTGACCGTCTTTCACAGAATTGATGATTCGCACCGCCTCGAAGAGGTTTGCAATCACTATCGGGCTGTTGAAGTCGTCATTCATGGCGTCGTAGCAAGCATCCATAATCTTCTGAACACCAAGGTCTTCAGCGCCTTCGGTAGCTGTTAATTTATCGAGCAGATTTGCGGCCTCCATGAGACGTTTGTAACCTTTTTCGGCAGCTTGTAATGCCTCGTTCGAGAAATCGACAGTGCTGCGATACTGTGCCTGAAGGATGAAGAAACGAATCGTCATCGGGCTGTACGGCTGTGCAAGCATCTCCTCCCCTTTCGCGTTGATATGGCTGCCTTTGAAAAACTCATCGAGGGTGATGAAGTTGCCCAGTGACTTGCCCATCTTCTGTCCGGCGATGGTAATCATGTTGTTATGCATCCAGTAATGCACCGGTGCCTTGCCGTTTGCCGCCATCGACTGTGCGATCTCCGACTCATGGTGCGGGAATTGCAGGTCGAGGCCACCGCCGTGGATATCGAACTCCTCGCCGAGGTATTTGCAGCCCATCGCGGAGCATTCCATGTGCCATCCCGGGAAGCCGTCGCTCCACGGTGAAGGCCAGCGCATGATGTGCTTCGGCTCAGCTTTCTTCCACAAAGCGAAGTCGATAGGGTTATGCTTCTCGCTCTGACCCGCAAGCTCACGGGTATTGTTGATCATCTCCTCGATGTTACGTCCCGAGAGGATGCCGTAATGATATTTCTCGTTGTATTTCTTGATATCGAAATAAACCGAGCCGTTCTCGATATAAGCGAAGCCTGCATCGAGAATCTTCTGAATCATCGCAATCTGCTCGATGATATGACCCGAGGCATGCGGCTCAATCGAAGGACGCAGCACGTTGAGCTTGTCCATCGCCTGATGATACCTAACAGTATAATACTGAGCGACTTCCATCGGCTCGAGGTCTTCCAAACGAGCTTTCTTTGCGATTTTATCCTCGCCTTCGTCGGCATCATGCTCAAGGTGACCCACGTCGGTGATGTTGCGCACGTAACGCACCTTATAGCCGAGATGTTTCAGGTAACGGAACACGAGGTCGAAGGTTATTGCAGGGCGGGCGTGGCCGAGGTGGGCGTCGCCATAGACGGTCGGGCCGCAGACGTACATTCCGACGTGACCTTCGTGAATCGGTTTGAAAGGCTGCTTCATGCGAGCCAAACTGTTGTAGATATATAATGCGTCCATGATATCAAATTTTTTGCAAAGGTACGAAATTTTTAAAATGATTATCTTTAATTTTTTATAAATAAATTTGAAAAATAAGATACAATTTTCAAAAGCTTTTTGTAATTTTGCAGCCAAAGAAAAAATTTTAAAATTTACATACTATGTATAAAAATTTTCAAGAGTATCTGAAGAAGGAATTGGCTCAGATTGAAGCCGATGGCCTCTATAAGAATGAACGCATCATCGAGAGCCCACAGGGCGCTGAAATCTTGGTGAAGGGCAAGAAATGCTTAAACTTCTGCGCGAACAACTACCTCGGACTTGGCAACAATCCTGAGCTTATCGCAGCAGCGAAGAAAGGCATGGACGAGCGCGGTTTCGGAATGGCATCAGTCCGTTTCATCTGCGGCTGCCAGGACCTCCACAAGAAACTCGAGCAGAAAATCGCGGAGTTCTTCGGTACTGAAGACACCATATTATATGCAGCTTGCTTCGATGCCAACGGCGGCGTGTTCGAGCCATTGCTCAACGACCAGGACGCTATCATCAGCGACGCTTTGAACCACGCCTCCATCATCGACGGCGTACGTCTCTGCAAGGCACAGCGTTTCCGCTATGCTAACGCCGACATGGCTGACCTCGAGAAACAGCTCAAGGACGCACAGAAATGCCGTTTCCGTCTCATCGTGACCGACGGCGTGTTCTCAATGGACGGCAACGTCTGCCCTCTCGACAAGATCTACGAACTCGCACAGAAATACGATGCCATGGTGATGGTTGACGAGAGCCATTCAGCAGGCGTGGTCGGCAAGACAGGCCGTGGCGTGACAGAGCGTTACAACCTCCGTGGCAAGATCGAGATCCTCACCGGCACCCTCGGCAAGGCATTCGGCGGCGCTATGGGCGGCTTCACCACAGGTAAGAAAGAGATCATCGACATGCTGCGCCAGCGCTCACGTCCGTACCTCTTCTCCAACTCAATGGCACCAGGCCTCGTGGCAGCAGGTATCCGCATGTTCGAGATGATGACAGAGACCAACGAGCTTCAGGACAAGCTCCACGCAAACACCGACTACTTCATCAAACAGATGCTCGCCAAGGGCTTCGACTGCAAACCGTCAGAGTCAGCCATCTGCGCTGTGATGCTCTACGACGCTCCGCTCTCACAGAAATTCGCCGCCAAGATGCAGGAAGAAGGCATCTTTGTCACAGGCTTCTACTACCCTGTAGTCCCTAAAGGCCAGGCTCGTATCAGAGTTCAGATTTCAGCAGCACATGAGAAAGAGCACCTCGACAAATGTATCAATGCTTTTGTTAAGATTGGAAAAGAGCTTGGAGTTATTAAGTAACCATCAACCACGTCATTTCGACCGACCGAAGGGAGTGGAGAAATCTCCACCAAACAAATGTTTTGCAGCATTCAAATGTCGGAGATTTCTCGATTCCGCTTCGCTGCACTCGAAATGACAATAACACTGAATAAAAATGAAGAAGATATTAATCGTTGGTTCCGGCGGTCAGATCGGAACAGAATTGGTGAAGAAGCTCCGCGCCACTTACGGCAACCAGAATGTTGTGGCATCGGATCTTCGCCCTTTGACAGGTGAGATCGTTGAAAACGGTCCATTTGAGAGAATCGACTCGACACAGATGATGCAGATCGTCGAAGTCGTGAAGAAATACAACATCGACACCATCTACAACCTCGCGGCAATCCTTTCGGCTACAGCCGAGAAGAACCCGATGTTGGGCTGGAACGTGGGTATCGGCTCGTTGGTGAACTGCCTCGAGGTGGCTCGCGTGTTCAACTGCGCAGTGTTCACCCCATCGTCAATCGGCGCTTTCGGCGCATCGACACCGCACGACAACACGCCACAGGACACCATCCAGCGTCCTAACACCATCTACGGCGTGACCAAGGTGACAGGTGAGCTCTTGAGCGACTACTACTTCACACGTTTCGGCGTTGACACACGTTCAGTGCGTTTCCCAGGTTTGATTTCGAACCTGACATTGCCTGGTGGCGGCACCACCGACTACGCTGTCGAGATTTACTACGCAGCAGTGAAGGGCGAGAAGTTCTACTGCCCTATCAGCAAAGGCACCTACATGGATATGATGTACATGCCAGACGCTTTGGATGCCATGGTCGACATCATGGAGGCTGACCCGAGCAAGCTGGTGCATCGTAACTCATTCAACGTCACTGCGATGAGCTTCGACCCAGAAATTATCTACAACGCTATCAAGAAGTACTATCCGAAGTTCGAGATGGAGTACAAGTTCGATCCTATCCGTCAGGCCATCGCCGACAGCTGGCCGAACAAGATGGATGACAGCTGCGCCCGTGCTGAGTGGGGCTGGAGTCCGAAATACGACCTCGACAAGATGACAGTCGATATGATTGAGACACTTAAGAAGAAACTTCTGAAGTAATCTCAGTCAGTAAAAATAACAAGGAGAAGCTTTCGAGTTTCTCCTTTTTTTATTGCAAATTTCAAAAGAAATCGTATTTTTGCACGAAATTTGTTTTATATGGCCTCATTATTACCATTATTCCTTTTGATAGTCGGCTTCGTGGCGTTGATTTTAGGTGCCAACTGGCTGGTGAACGGTGCCACTTCCATTGGAGTGAAAGCGAAACTGTCGCCGCTCATCATCGGCTTGACGATTGTGGCATTTGGCACGTCGCTGCCCGAGATGATTGTAAACATTTTTGCGTGCATCAAAGGAAGCCCGGAACTGGCTATTGGCAATATCATCGGGAGTAATACCATGAACATTTTGCTCATTTTAGGCGTGAGCTCGATGATTTTTCCTATTGATGTGAACAAAATCTCAATAAAAAGAGATATCCCGGCAGGTTTTGTGGCGACGCTGGCAGTTACTCTGATGGCCAACGATTATTTCCAGGACACTTCAGGAACGATAAACTGGGTGGAAGGTCTGGTGCTGTTGCTGATGGGGCTTGGGTATCTTTATTTGACTTTTAAGAAAAGCTCCGATAACTCGGAGAACTATGAGAGTTCTGAGCAACCCGTGGAAATGCCTTGGGGAAAGACCATAATTGAGCTGATTATAGGCATCATCGGACTGTATATAGGAGGTGAGCTCGTGTCGAATAATGCGCAGGTTTTGGCTTTAAATTGGGGCATGAGCGAGAGCACCGTGGGCTTGACTGTCGTCGCGACAGCCACTTCCCTACCCGAGCTCGTCACTTCGGTGGTGGCGGCATTAAAAAAGAACTCCAGCATCGCCATAGGTAACGTGCTGGGTTCCAATATCTTAAACATCTTTATGGTGCTTGGCGTGAGCTCACTGATAACGCCGTTGCCGTTCGATCCGAAGATGAACCAGCAGCTTCTGATACTTTTCGCCGCCAACGCCATCATGCTAACTGTTGTTTTCACTGGAAAAGGCCGCAAAATCTCGCGTTTCGAAGGGTTTATACTGACTTTGGGCTACGTAGGCTTTATGCTATTCTCCCTTTATCCAAGTCTGTGACCTGCCGAGCCAGCCGTAACGGTCGAGTGAGCCTCTGACAATCAATGTGTTATCTTGGGCATTGTAAGAAATTTTGCCGTAATAAATCTTGTCTTCGTGCGGTTCCCATAAAGTGCCGCCGACAAGTTTGTCGTCTTCCAATTTGAAGTCTTTCACTAAAACAAGTCCGATATATTCGGGGTCGAAGAGCTCCTTTCCTTTTTCAAAAACGCGAGTGGTCTTACCGTAATACAAACCGTTGTCGCCTTGGTAAAACAAGATTACCGCCTCAATCTCGCCAGTCTTGTCGTTGACAGTGCACCATTCGCCTAAAATCTTATCGATTTGCGCATTGGAAATCAATGCGATAGCAAAAAATGCGACAGTCAAAAGTATCTTTTTCATTATAAAAATTTTTGCAAAAATAATTATTTTTTGTCAAACAGCAGTTTTTCGATTACTACAGGGAAGTTCTCCTGTTCAAGAACATGTATCTTTGCTGCCACGTCGTCGGGGGTATCGGATGGCGTAAGTGCCACTGTTTTCTGGAAGATGATGTCACCGCTGTCGTATTTCTCGTTCACGTAATGGATGGTGATGCCAGACTCTTTCTCGTGTGCTGCCACCACTGCCTCGTGTACGTGATGTCCATAGAAGCCTTTTCCGCCGTATTTCGGCAGCAAAGCCGGATGGATATTGATTATTTTATTTGGAAAAGCCTCTATGAGCCGCTGCGGGATGAGCCACAGGAAGCCTGCCAAGACAATCAGGTCGATATCAAGCGACTTCATGCGCTCCACGAATTTCGGATCGTTGAAACATGCCTTGTCGACCAGAAGCAGCGGTATGCCGAGGTTTTTGGCACGCTGGTTGGCGTAGGCGTCTTTGTTGTTGCTGACAACACAAACGATTTCAACATCAGGATTCGGGGCAAAATAATCGGCGATGCGTTGCAAGTTGGTGCCGCCGCCCGAGACAAATACTGCTAATCTCTTCATATAAACGTACTTTTAATTCGTCATTTCGAGCTTGTCGAGAAATCACCGGCGAACAATTCTTCAAAATTCGTTTGGCGGTGATTCCTCCACTCCCTACGGTCGGTCGGAATGACGTGTGTTTACTATTATTTTTTCATGAGGTTCGAAATCGAACCAGATTATATATTCTTCATTTGAATTTCTACTGCTAAATGGTATAACATCTTGATTTTCGACCAATGTCATCGGTGATTTTGAAATCAAGGTGAAGCCGTGGATGGTGTCGCTGCCGTTATTTGTCAGGATAATTCCGCCATCGTTATCATATTGATAATCAACATTTTTAAGTTGTTCTTGATAACTTAAAAACTTCTCAATGGTTGTGGGCAGCATCAGACCTTGTTCGCGCAGTTTGGCAATGCGTTCAAAAGCCTGATTCATATTGTCTTTCGCCGCAATCTGGCCGTCTTTCATATCCCAGAAGCCGCGTTCGGGGGTAACCCAAGACGAATAAACGTGCGCGATAAAAGCCGAGCGGCTCTCCACCACGTTGTCGAGGATAGCCTGACTCAGAAAATAGTTCCAGTAGTTGCCAGGCTCAAGGGTGTATTCGGTGTTCCACAGGAGCATATCATCGTCGAATGGTGCCCTCATATAACGTGGGTGAGGTAAGGCGTCGCCGAAAAACGGGTACGGCCGCTGCAGATTGTGGCCAAAATGCCACTCATCGAAAGGCTTCATCTCTTCGTTAGCGGCATTCCAGAGGTAACGGACTCCGTTTTCACGCCACGCGTCAAGGGCGTAATACGGCGAATTTGGGTTGAGACCGTCGCACACCATGTCCTCGCGGTTGGTGACAAACGAGTTGTTGTATCCATGGTCGATCCAGGTGGGTGAGCCGAAGTTCTCTTTCATGAATGCGAGCGCCTCGCGGAGGTTGTCGCTCGTCGTGGTGTATTGCTCCGGCGTGTGCAGGCAGATCTCGAAGCCTTTGTCTTTCAGTTGTTTAAGAAAATCGAGAAATTCCGGGTCTGTCTTTATTGTGCAGTGCGCTTCGGGAAACTCGCGGTTCTTGCCGAGGTTCACCACACCGTCGGGGTTGTTGTAAAAAACGCTTTTCGTGACCGGGATGCCGTAATAGACATAGCCTCCTACCGCACTGTCGGCACATGTAACCGACTCATTGCCAAAGCAAACAGCCCGATGTGTGCGGATATCGGTCCAGTCGGCATGTTCGGTAAAGATTATCGCCGACTCAAAGCCGTCCCACACAGGCATAATACGCGGCAAATCAACGAGTTGCGTATAACCAATATCGAAAGATGCCGTCATCATGTCACCGGCTTTCACCTTGCGACGTGACACGTTTTCGTAATACTCAATGGTGTCATTTCGAGCCGGATAGTGAATCATCGGATGGTCGAGCTCATAGTCGATGTTCAGGACCACAGTCGATGTCTTCGTATCCAACTGAATGGACGACAACGACTTAGGATGGTACAAGTTCAGTTGCCTCTCCCCTTTTTTGTAAGAAAAACCTTCCTGGTCGAGATAATACTCGTCTTGGCAAGCCACTGTGTCGACATGCAGATTTGAACGATAAACCACAAACTCGCCGTCTTCAAACGGCATGATCAGCGCAAACCTTGAGATTTCAAGGTCTTTCAGAAACTCAGCAGTGACCTCATATCGGATATTTGGGTCGTCGATCTCGGTAAAGACGTCAATCTGAGTGCGTGCAAAATCATTCACATTCAACAAAGTCAATGTCGAATAGTCGGTTCTTACAATTTCCCATTCAGAATATTGGTTATCATTGAGATACAACGAGATTGGCTTCGTAACATCCATGTTTTCAGGCAGATACGAAGGCATTTTACGTTCTTCGAAGCTGTAATTCAGGCTGTCGATCTTGATAATCTGCTTCTGAGGGTTGTAAATTGTGCATTTGAGCGGTCCTTTTTGCAAAAGATGACTCGGGATGTTCATCTCAAGCGAGAAATCATGCTTCAAAGGGAAGCCATCCCAATAGACGGTTTTATTTCCGTCCATGACCGAGAGTGTTACAACTGCTTTTGTATCTCCTTGATAATCAGCAGAAAAACCGAGTTTCAGCCGCATCGGTTTGTCACCGCACTGTTGCTCGGTTATGGTAAAAATATTATTGTAGACTGCCTGTGACATTGCCGATAACACATTGATTATCAGCAATATCACAAGGATAAAATATCGTCGGATATCAGTCAACGTTATCATGAAGGAATGAATTGTTCTCGCGAAGACCGGTCTCTTTGTCGATTGAATAGTCTGACAGTTCTGTATCTTCGGTGTCAAATTTCATGTCCATTCGTGCGTAGGCAGGGATGTTCTCCATGCTCTCGATGGCTGCGAGGCTGCGTGGGTCGGTGTTGAACGACATGAAACGCTGGCGACGGAGCATCTCTTTCTGGTCGAGCTGCTTGGTCTGTGCAGGTTTGGTCTCGACCTGCATCATCGTGACCGACTGGTTTCCGCTCATGTTGCGGAATCCTGGCACGTCGACGTCGTCGTCATCGTTACGGAACGGGTTGTCGAAACGGCGTGGTGACGGTGCTATCGGTTCGTTGTTGCGCGGAGCATCAGGTGATATCCTGTGCACTGTGATGCCGCTGTCGTCGTTATAATTCTTGTCGTTGACCTTGTTATCAGCAATCTCTTCATCTTCGTAGAGGGTGTGACGTTTGATTTTCGGGGCCTCGTCCTGAGGTTTCTCTTCCTCGACCTCCTCAATCTTCATGATAGGCTCTTCTTTCTTAACGTAGGAACGTATCTCGTCGTCTTTTGGAGCCTCTTCCTCGTGTTTCTCCTCAGCCACGACAGCCTGTCTCTGCAGCTCTTTCTCTGGATCTTTGATAGTGTTTTCCTCGAAAGTGTGGATGATAGGCTTTTCTATCGTAGTCTCGTCGTTGCCAAAGCCTGTTGCGATAAGCGTCACGCGGATACCGTCTTCGAGCGACATGTCCTCACCGTTGCCCCAGATGACCTCTGAGACCTTACCTGTGGCATCCTGAACGTATTCGTTGATTTCGGTGACCTCGTCGAGCTTGACCTCGTCGGTACCTGAAGTGATGTAAACGAGGATGTTCTTAGCGCCTGTGATGTCGGAATCGTCGAGCAATGGTGAGTGTACAGCCTCTTCGACGGCCTTGAGAGCTCTGTCTTCGCCTTTAGCGTAGCCCGAACCCATGATGGCCTTGCCGCTGCCTTTCATCACGTTCTTGACATCTTCGAAGTCGACGTTGACATAGCCTGTCACGGTGATGATCTCGGCGATACCTTTGGCGGCGATCTTCAACACGTCGTCGGCCATCTTGAAAGCCTCGGTGAGCTTCATGTTGCCGTATTCCTGACGCAGTTTGTCGTTGCTTATCACGAGCAGTGCGTCGACGTATTTACGAAGTTCCTGTATACCTTCGACAGCCTGTTGCTGACGGCGTTTGCCTTCGAACGAGAACGGCAGTGTGACGATGCCGACGGTGAGTATTCCCATGTCTTTCGAGATACGTGCCACCACGGGAGCGGCTCCTGTGCCTGTGCCGCCGCCCATACCGGCTGTGATGAACAGCATGCGTGTGCCGTCATCGAGTATCTCGTGTATCTTGTCTTCTGTCTCTTCTGCCGCAGCGCGTCCTACCGCCGGGATGTTGCCTGCGCCGAGGGCGTGTTTGCCGATGTGCAACTTGTTCTCGACCGGACTGCGTTGCAAGGCCTGGTCGTCGGTGTTACACAACACGAAGTCGACACCTGTGATGCCTTCCGAAAACATGTGTGTCACAGCGTTGCTTCCGCCGCCGCCGACGCCCATCACTTTGATAATATTCTGCTTTTCCTCTGGTGGTTCAAATCTAACTATTTCCATCTTAATATCATTTTTTAGTTGTCAAAATTATCGTTGTCAATGTCATCTTCGCCAAAGAATTTCTGGCCGAATCTGCCTATAATACGTGTGAAGAAGCCAGGTTTCGGGTCGGTGTTGCCTGTCTCCTCCTCTTCTGGAAGCTCGACCTCGGCTTCGATGTCGTCTTCGACTTTGCTCATAATCTTGCCTTCGTTGTTCGACCTCACTCTGCCGTGACGTTTCGCCTCTTCGTAGCGTGCCAAGCCTTCTATCACGAGGCCGACACCTGTCGAATACATCGGGCTGGCGAGTTCTTCTGAATTCTCGTTGGCGAGATATTCGTTAGGATAGCCGATGCGCACGTCAAGTCCTGTCTTGAACGCCGCAAGCTGCTGTATGTGGTTCATCATGGCGCCGCCACCTGTGAGGACGATGCCTGCGATGAGCTTATGCTCGCTGTTGACCTTCTGTATCTCCTGGTTCACTATGTCGAAAATCTCGCTCAGACGGGCCTGGATGATGTTGGCGAGGTTACGGAACGAGATCTCTTTCGGCTCGCGTCCGCGGATGCCAGGTATCGACACCACCTCGTCGTCGCGGTTCTCTGACGCCACTGCCGAACCGAACTTCACCTTGATCTCCTCGGCGTGTTTCTTGATGATTGAACAGCCCTGACGGATGTCTTCGGTGATCACGTTGCCGCCAAACGGGATGACAGCGGTGTGATAGATGATATTATCGTAGAAGATGGCGATGTCTGTGGTGCCGCCGCCGATGTCGACGAGTGCCACGCCAGCCTCTTTCTCGTCATCGCCGAGGACCGCCTGGGCCGAGGCGATAGGTTCGAGGATCATGTGTTCCATCTCCAAGCCTGCCTGCTTGATGCAAGTGATGATGTTGCGTGCCGCAGCGACCTGACCGATGATGACATGGAAATTGGCCTCGAGTTTGCTGCCGAGCATTCCCTTAGGATGACGAATGCCCACCTCGTCGTCAACGATGTATTCCTGCGGGATCACATCGATGATCTCCTCTCCCGGAGGCATGTTGAGTTTGAACGCATCCTGACGCAGTTTCTCGATTTCCTCGTCGGTGATCTCCACATCAGGGTTGTTACGCATCAACACGCCACGATGCTGTTTGCTCTTGATGTGATGACCGGCGATACCCACGTTCACCGTCTTGATATCGACATTTGACTGTTCGGAGGCTTGCTCCACAGCACGTTTGATGGCGTTTACGGTTTCCTCAATGTTGAAGACCATGCCACGTTTCACACCCGTCGACTCGGTCTTGCCGTAACCGCGGATGATAATCTTACCATTCTCAACTTTTTCGCCAACGAAACAGGCGATTTTTGTAGTGCCAATATCAAGGCCTACGATGTACACAGGATTACTCATTATCTTTTATTTTTATTATTTTTCGTGCAAACCACTTGATTTTCAAAGTTAAAATTGATCTGTTTATAGTCTTTAAGCTCTTCAGAGCCTTGCATTTTCTCCAAAAAATACTTCATATTCATCAATTTGACGTCGACATTTTTGTCGTTTCCCAAAATGACTTTCAAATCTACATTGTTCAAAACCAGCTCGTAAGTCTTGTTGTCATAATACACTTGCTTCACGCAAATCTTTGAATATGAATTGTTTAACACATTTTTCAAAACATTGAACATCTTTGGCAAATCGCTAGAGGCGTAATCTCGGTCGAAAACGTTTGCCTGACGGTTTTTCAATGCCTTGAAATTCAGATTGCCGCTGCCGATTATAAGATGCGGGGTATAGATCTTGCTTTCCGGAAAGATCCTGCCTTCATCATCGAGATAAACCGACTGTCCTTCTTTATTATAAACACGTACAACAGGCTGACACTCAACGATTTTAACCTTCAAAACCTCATCAAAGGTCATATCGGCATTTGTGTAAACAGCCCACGGAATGGTAGCGATGTAATTTCTTAAGCTATCTATTGGAATCATCGTAGCGAGGTTGTTATGAACAGTGTCGCAGATACGCAAAATCTTCTGATAAACAGCGATTTTGTCGATAAAACCTTTGTCATTTTGACGCACGATGGTAAGTTCCACATGGTGCAGAGGACGCTCCACGTGCTCCTTGTGGGTGAAAAACCACAAGCACCCAATCGCTCCGATTGTGATGACGAGCACTAGTATTTGCAAAAACTTCCTCATTGCGCCAACATTTTTTCAATTTGCGGGACAAAACGGTCGATGTCGCCTGCCCCAACAGTCATAATCAATTCAGGATCAATGCCTTTTATTATATCAAGAAGTTCCTCTTTACTGCAGAGCATCTTGTTTTTCGAAGTTACTTTCTCGAGCAACGCCGCCGATGTCACGCCCTCTATCGGGAGTTCGCGCGCCGGATAGATGTCGAGCAATATCACTCGGTCGGCCAGCGAGAGACTCTCTGCGAAACCATCCATAAAATCGCGTGTGCGAGTGAACAGATGTGGCTGGAACACCACCGTCAACTCCTTGTCGCTGAACACCTTACGAGCTGCCGACAATGCCGCTTTGATCTCCTCTGGATGATGTGCGTAGTCGTCGACATAAATATGTTTTGCATCTTTCACTCTAATATCGAAACGGCGTTGCACACCTTTGAACGTCGCCAAGCCTCTGCGTATATCTTCTTCATTTACACCGAGATACGTGCAGACGATGATGGCGGCGAGGGCATTTTGGACGTTGTGGTTGCCGTAGAGTGACATTTTTAACTCACACAGATTACACAGATTGCCAACAACGTCGAAACAAGTTTCGCCGGAGATCACACGGATATTTTGTGCGGTCACATCGGCATGTTCGAGGCCATAAGTGACGTGTTTCTTGTCAGTTTTTATCGGTAAGTTCTCGTGATAAACCACCAGTCCGTCGTCGCTGGTCTTGTTCACGAACTCGTTGAAGCTTTCCACAAGGTGTTGATAATCACCATATATATCGAGGTGGTCGGCATCGATTGATGTCACCACGCTGACGTAAGGCGAGAGCTGCAGGAACGAGTGGTCGAACTCGTCGGCCTCCATCACCACGCATTCGTCCTGAGTGTCGCCAATCACCACGTTGCTGTCGATGTTGCGTGCTATTCCTCCGATGAACGCCGACAGTTTCTTGCCTGCTGTCATCAGGATATGTGTCACGAGGGCTGTCGTGGTGGTCTTACCGTGCGTGCCCCCGATGCAGATGCTGTCGTGTTGGCGCGAGAGCATGCCAAGCACCTCCGCCCTCTTCACGATCTTCACGTTTTTGTCACGCAGATAATTGAGTTCCTTCGAGTTAGCAGGGATTGCAGGTGTCAGCACACAGAAGTCGATATTCTCTGGAATCATGGCGGGGTCGTCCACATAGTGCACGCTGATGCCTTCTGTCTCAAGGCGTTGCGTGAGTGGCGACTGGGTACGGTCATAGCCGGCCACCTCGTAGCCGTTAGCTTTGAAGTACCTTGCCAAGGCACTCATGCCGATACCACCGATTCCTAAGAAATACACCATACCTTATCTAATTCATTTACAATGTCTTCCGCTGCGTTTGGTCTTGCAAATTTAGCGATATTTTCCTGCATCTTGCAGATTTTTTCCTTATCATTCAACAACGCAAACACCGTCGGGATGAGTTTCTCGGGCGTCTCGTCGTTTTTCACAATCATGGCGGCGTCTTTTTCTACCAGACTCATCGCATTTTTCGTCTGATGATCCTCGGCTGCCGTCGGAAGCGGTACAAAAACCACAGCTTTCCCGACGAGCGAGAGCTCCGAAATCGACATGGCGCCTGCACGTGATATCACCACATCGGCACATGCATAAGCCAGATCCATGCGGTCAATGAACACAACAGGTTTCACCCTCTCGCTCAATCCAAGCTCCTCGACTTCTTTCTGTGCCTGCTCGACGTAATGTTTTCCGGTCTGCCAAATCATCTGACAATCAACGTCTTTAAACATCACGAGCTTTGCCGATATGCCTTTGTTGATGCCTAGAGCCCCTTGACTTCCGCCAACGAGCAAGATTATCGGCTTCTGCGGGTCCAGTCCGAAGAAACGTGCGCCTTCGTCATGTTTGCCTTCCGTCGACACCACATTGTTTCTCAATGGGTTACCTGTCAAGACGATCTTTTCTTTTGGAAACCATTTTTCCATGTTTTCGTATGCCACGCAGATTTTGGCTGCCTTTGGAGCCACTATCTTGTTTGTGACACCCGGGAACGAGTTCTGTTCCTGAATCACCACTGGGATATTGAGTTTTGTGGCCTTACGCATGATCGGTCCCGAAGCGAATCCGCCAACGCCAACCACCATGTCGGGTTTGAACTTCTTCAATATCTTTTTAGCCTTGCAGAGGCTGCTTATCAGCTTAAACGGGAAGCTCAGGTTGTCGATCGAGAGCTCACGTTTGAATCCGCTAATCCACAGTCCCTCAATAGGATAGCCTGCCTTAGGCACGCGTTCCATCTCCATCTTGCCCTTTGCGCCCACAAATAGTATCTCGGCATCGGGATGACGGCGTTTGAAGGCGTCGGCGATGGCAATGGCCGGGAAGATATGTCCGCCCGTGCCGCCTCCGCTAACTATCAGCCTCGGTGATTTCGACTTCTGAGTTGTTTCCATCGTTGAAATTAGTATTTTTAAAATTGATTTCTCTAGTCACACTGATAATTATTCCTATCGCTAATCCTGTAAACGCCAGCGAGGTTCCGCCACGGCTCACCAGCGGCATAGGCTGTCCAGTGACAGGCAACAAGCCCACTGCCACTCCCATGTTCACGAGCGCCTGCATCACGATGCTGAATGCCAGTCCGAAGGCTAGCATCGCACCAAACGACTGCGGAGCTCGTATCATCAGCAGTGTCGCGCGATACAGCAAAATAAGGTACAGCAGCAGCACGAAGACGCCTCCCACCAAGCCATATTCCTCTATGATGATGGCATAGATGAAGTCGGAATAAGGGTGTGGCAAGATGGTGCGTTGCGTGCTCTTGCCCGGCATCTTACCGAAGAAGCCGCCACCAGCGATGGCAATCTTCGACTGCGTGATCTGGAAGTTCTTTTCCTCATTCTTCTCAGGATCCTCGTCTTCCTTCCCGATAAAACGCTCGATACGGTTCACCCACGTCATGCTTCGGTTCATCTTGCTCGGGTTGTTTTCCATCACCTTTAACAGGATGAGAACGGCCAAAGCGCCAACGACGACTATCGTTCCGATGAATCCGAAGATATATTTCATCTTGATCTTTCCTAAAAACATCATCACTATGCAGGTTGCGAAAAGCATCGCCGCCGTTGAGAAGTTTTCACGGAAAATGAGTCCCACGACTGCCAAAATAGGCACCATCACAAGCCAGAAGAGGTCTTTCAGGTTGCCAAGACGGTCGCGATACAGCGTCAAGACCCTTGCCAACATGCCTATCAATGCCACCTTAGCGAGGTCGGAGGTCTGGAAAGTGACGACTCCAAGGCTGATGACACGGCTTGCGTTGTTAAGATTTTGACCGAACAAAAGGGTATAAAGCAGAAGCGGTATCGAAGCCCAGAACAGCAACGGCATAATCTTGGCATAACGACGATATTTGACGTTCGCCGCGATGAGCAAGACCACAAGACCGAGACCCAACATGCCCAGATGCTTCATCAAGACCTTGGTGTTGTTGTCGTGATATGCCCTGTAGGCCAACGAATCCGACGAGGTGTAGACTACCAGCATGGAGATCAGGGCGAGAAACACCACGATCATCCAGATGACCTTGTCGCCTCTGAACAGATCCTTGACCTTAGCCGAAACCACCTCTTTTGTTACCATATTCAATTATTTTACAGTTTTCACAAAGACACGTCCCATCTTCATGGCGTCGAGACCTTCTATCTCCGCGCCAGGTGAGAAGATGACGTTGTCGCCTGCCATAGCCTTGTTCATAGCCAGACGGATGGCGTCTTCGATAGTCTCAGCCACCAAAATACCGTCACGCATGAGGCATCCCAAGGCGTTTTTGATCTGGTCGGAGTCTTTTCCGACACAAATTATCATCTTCACATGCTGACGCACCACCGAGATCATATCTTCGTAGTCGTCGTTGCCAGCAAAAGTGATCCACACCGCCTGTCCACTGAGATTTTCAAGCGAGAACCATGTCGCCGAGAGGCTGTGGGCAGCACAGTCGTTGATGTAACTCACGCCGTTGCGCACCGTCACCAGCTCGTTGCGGTTCTTAATGCGCTCGCAGTCCACGAAGCTGTTGCGTAACGTCTCACTGCGTGCATGGCAGATACTCTCATTGATGGTGAATGCCGTGGTGAAAATCTCTTTTCTTCTACCTTGTTTTGCCAACTGTTCTAATGTCATAATTACTTGTTTTATATGATGTTTAAAAAATTTATCTTATCTTCAAAGTCAAAATTGCTAAAGCCACCAAAATGATCGTCACAATCCAAAACCTGATGGTGATCTTCACCTCATGATACAGGTTTTTCGGGCCTTTGTGAATCACCGTCGTGGTCGGGTCAAGAGTGAGTACCTGGTCCATCGAGGTACGGAAATGGTCGTGGATAGGTGTGCGTTTCCACACTCTGCGATGCACTCCTTTTTTCTTTCCGGTCCTGAAATAAGCCCTTTGGATGATGACCGAGAAGCTTTCTATCAGGAAGATACCGCACATGATAGGCAGCAAAAGCTCTTTGTGGATGATGATGGCCGACACCGCTATGATGCCGCCAATGGTCAGGCTGCCGGTGTCGCCCATGAACACCTGTGCCGGGAACGAGTTGAACCACAGGAAGCCTATCAACGCACCGACGAAAGCTGCCAAAAACACCGCGACCTCCTCACTACCAGGAATATACATGATGTCAAGATAGCCCGACAGCACCGCGTTACTCGAGAGGTAGGCAAGAATTCCGATGCCCAGACCTATTATCGCCGAGTTGCCAGCCGCCATACCGTCCATGCCATCGTTGAGGTTAGAGCCGTTGCTCACAGCAGCCACCACAAACACCGTCAAAGCGACGAAAAATATCCATCCGGCCCAGTATTTGTAAGGCTCGCCCATGAATTTAAACAGACTCGCATAGTTCAAGTTATGATTCTTGAAAAACGGTATCGTGGTCCTCGTCGACTTCACGTCAGGCGACTTGATAACCACTTCCTTGTTGTTTTCAATTCTCACCTCAACTTTCTCATTCATAACCACTTGCGGACTGAAACGCAGCGTCAGACCGACAATCAGGCCGAGCGTCACCTGTCCGATAATCTTATACCAGCCGTTGAGACCGTCTTTTTTCTTCTTGAAAGTCTTGATATAATCGTCGGCGAAGCCTATTCCGCCAAGGATTATTGTGGTGATGAGCATCAAAATCATGTAGATGTTTGTGATCTTGCCGAAAAGCAGACAAGGCACCAAAATGGAGGCGATGATGATGAGGCCGCCCATCGTCGGGACGCCTTTCTTGCCCACGTTGAACGGGTCGATTTTGGCGTCACGCTGCGTCTCGGAGATGTTGCGTCGTTTCATGTAATCGATGAAGAAATTGCCGAACCACACCGATATCACCAGCGACACGATAATGGCGATGATGGCACGCACTGTGACGTACTCGAGCACTCCCGCGCCTGGTAAATCGAATTTCAAACTCAGATATCTCCAGAAATAGTATAACATCTCTACCTCCTATTTTTCGTTAAAAGCATTTGCGAGTTCTTCCCTGTCGTCGAAATGGTGTTTCACACCCTTCACGTCCTGATATGTCTCATGACCCTTGCCAGCCACGAGGATGATGTCGCCTTTCTTCGCCAACGCCACCGCGGTACGTATAGCCTCACGACGGTCGGTGATACACAACACTTTGTTGTAACACTCGCCAGGCACGCCTGCCTTCATCTGACTGATGATATCCTCCGGCTCCTCGAAACGCGGGTTGTCGCTGGTGATGATGAGTCGGTCTGACAGCTTCACTGCAGCAGCAGCCATCTTCGGACGTTTGTCGGCATCACGGTTGCCGCCGGCACCGGCCACGGTAATCAATGTCTCGTTGTGAGTACGGATCTCATTGATAGTCGAGAGCACGTTCTCCAAGGCATCTGGTGTGTGCGCGTAGTCAACAATGCCCACGATGCCGTCTTTCGACTTCACCATCTGGAAACGTCCCGACGCGCTGTGCAGCTTGCTGACTTCCTGAAGGACCTCGTCCTCGGGCATGCCAAGCAGCACGGCAGCACCGTAGATAGCCAACAGATTCGAGGCGTTGAAACGTCCGACGAGGTACGTCGACACCGCCTTGCCGTTGACTTTCAGCTCCATGCCGTCGAAGTAGCTCTCCATCACGAGACCTTTGAAGTCGGCGTCATGTTTCAATGAATATGTCTTCTTTACGGCCTTGGTGTTTTGCAACATCACCATGCCGTTCTTGTCGTCGAGGTTTGTCAAGGCAAATGCCGTTGCCGGAAGGTTGTCGAAAAACTTCTTCTTCGCGTCACGGTAGTTTGCCAGTGTCTTATGATAATCGAGATGGTCTTGCGTGAGATTGGTAAAGATTCCGCCGTCGAAATGCAGTCCTGCGATGCGTTCCTGGTCGATGGAATGCGAGCTCACCTCCATGAAAGCGTATTCGCAGCCTGCCTCCACCATCTGGGCCAGCAACTCGTTGAGTTCCAGCTGGTCGCCAGTGGTATGCGTCGATGGCACCACCTTCTTCCCAATGATGTTCTCTATCGTCGAGAGGAGTCCGCACACATAGCCGGCATCAGTAAACAGACGGTACAGCAACGTCGCGATGGTCGTCTTGCCGTTGGTTCCCGTCACACCCACCAGATGCAGCTTCTGCGAAGGGTTGCCGTAGTATTCCGAAGCGGCCAGTCCCAGCGCCTTGGCACTGTTTTCGACCACAAAATAACGCACTCTGTCGGCCTGTTGCTCCGGCATCTGCTCGCAAACGATGGTCTTCGCGCCGTTTTCAATGGCCTTCGCGATGTAGTCGTGACCGTCTACCTGTGTGCCGCGCACCGCGAAAAACACGCTGCCATCAGTGCATTTGCGTGAATCAAACTGCAAATCCTTTGCTGATTTTAATATTTCACCTATATTCATCTCAATAATATTTCTTATCCAGTACGGATAACGCATGCGTTATCCCTACACCTTTAACTTTAAAACCACCGTCTTGCCTTTTTCCAAATTCGTCCCAGCCTTCACACTCTGGCTCTCCACCAGTCCTTTTCCACTGAATTGTGCTTTCCATCCCATGCTCTCAAGCAGATACACGGCATCCATCACATTCATCCCCGTAAGGTCGGGCATCGTCTCGTTGTTTATCTCCACACTCTTGATGTTCACTCTACCGTTGTTACCCTCGCTCACCTTGACCCATTCCGAAGCCATGTCAGCGTCGACCATGCCGATGTCGGCCATGTCGCAGTATTCGCTCACGTCATCGAAATAGGCCATCGAAGCCTTGGTGTACCTGTCACAGTTAGCTGGGATGCTGTCGGTGACATCCTGCACACCCAGACGTGTCGCATAGACCTTCTCCGCCACGTCTTTCAGCACTGGTGCCGACACCGAGGCACCGTAGTATTTGCCTCCCATCGGGTTGATGATGATGACCGCGCACGAATATTTCGGCTTGTCAGCCGGGAAATACCCCACAAACGAGGCCGTGTAGTTCTTTTTGTTATATCCGCCACCTGTCGAGATCTGTGCAGTACCTGTCTTGCCTGCTATCGGGAACGGACAGATGTTCAATGCCTTGGCAGTGCCTTTCTCGACCACGCCACGGAGCAGCGACTGCAGTGTCTTCACCGTCCTCTCGGAGCCTATATGCTCGTTGATGACCACAGGCTCGAACGTCTCAATCACCTCGTCGCCACGACGGATTTCCCTCACGAACTGTGGCTTCATCATCCTGCCGTTGTTAGCGATGGCGTTGTAATATGTCAGCAGCACCATCGGCGTCACCTTCAGCTCGTACCCCATCGCCATACTCGGCAACGAAGTGAACGACCACTGCGGGCTGCTCGGACTCTTGATGTTGGCCCTGCTCTCCTCGCCTTTCCACGCCAGATTCAGCGGCTCGTTGATCTTCGTCTTATAAATCAGATCGATGAATTTCTCAGGCTGATTCTCGAAATATTCGACCACGAGCTTCGAAAAAGCGATATTCGACGACTCCCAGAACGCCTCTTCCACCGTCGGCTTGCCACCTTTCACATGGTGCGAGTCCCTCACATGATATGCGTGTGCCCTGCCGTTTTTGCTGTGCCACACGTATGTCCAGGTGGTGGTCGGACCAAGGTCGAGAACTCTGTGGATGTTGAAGTTGGGGTCGTTCTCAAGCAACGCCGTCATGGTGATGGCCTTAAATGTCGAGCCGGGCTCCATGCTCTGTCCTAGCGCCACGTTCCAGCGCTCCTCGTATTTCTTGGTCTTCGAGTTGTATTGCAGGTTCGCCATCACCTCCACAAAGCCAGTCTCCACGTCCATCATGACGACACAGCCTTTTTCAGCCTCGTTTTCAATCAGACAACGCAGCAGAGCCTCTTCCGCCACGTCCTGCAACTCCACATCGATGGTGGTATACACATCGCAGCCGGCCTTGGGATCCACGTTGATTGACGAAGGTATCTGTATCCTCTGACCGCCAGCCACACGACGCATCAGCTGATAGCCTTCTTTTCCGTTGAGAATAGAGTCGTATTGGCCTTCAATGCCCAAAATTCCCTTCTGATGTGGCTTGTCGGGACTTGTCTTCTCGGTTCTGCCCACAAAACGCTGGGCCAAGAAGCCATACGGACGCTCCCTGATCATACGCTTCTCGATGTTCAAGCCATTGGAAAAACCGTTTTTGCTGAACAACGGGAACGTGCGCAGACGCTCATATTCGTCAATTCTCAGGTCCACAGCGATCTCCACATATTTGTCTTTCTCCCTGCGGCCTCTTTTAAGCTGGTTTTCAAAATATGATTTAGAATGGTTTTTAAACATCTTTGCCAGACTGTCAGTCAACGCGTCGATGTTTTTCTCAAGTTCTTTTTCAGAAACAGAGGTATAATCGAAATGTATGTTGTACAGAGGCACCGTCGTGGCCAGAAGCGTCCCGTTTTTCGAATAGATATTGCCACGGTCGGCCGAAACGGTATCAATTTTGATATCAACTTTACGAGCCTGCTCCAGCAACTCAGTCCTCTGAACCGTCTGAATATGAATAATTCTGACCACCACAGCGACTCCAAACAGCAGGAACGCCAGGTAAACGAGCAAAACTCGCCATGACTCAGAAAAATTCATCTTGCTCATAAATTATTTTTCAACTTTTTCTTTATAAACCTTAATTCTTTTAACAGGCACTACCGACTCTTTTATTCCTTTGTATTTCAATGCTTTAACCAGTTCCGACTGCCTTGAAAGCCTTGTTATCTCAGCCTGAAGCGAAACGCTCTCAACTCTGCGGTTTTCAAGGAGTTTGCTCTTGTTTTTATAGTCAAGCCTCATATCCTCCGCCCAATAGGTATTCGAGATGTAAAGCATCAGCAGGAATGCCACGTAGAGCACAAACGGCAGCTGTCTTCCCACCGAAAACTTGGATAGCACATCTCCACCCAAATACTCATTGAAAAACGATTTCTTCTTCATATCTTTTCCGCTATCCTCAATTTTGCGCTTCTAGCACGGCTGTTTCTCGCAATTTCTTCGTCGCTCGGCACTATCGGCTTGTGCGTGATTAATTTATAAGGTGTGTGGCGGTTTCCGAAGAAATCCTGCTCCACCTCGCCGTCAGCCTTGCCGCTGCGCATGAAATTTTTAACCAGACGGTCTTCCAGCGAGTGATACGACATCACCACCAGCCTTCCGCCCGGTTTCAACACGTCGGCGCACTGCGACAAAAACGCCTCCAGCACCTCCATCTCTTTGTTGACCTCAATCCTCAACGCCTGAAATATCTGCGCCAACACCTTGTTTTCCTGACCTTTCGGCAGATGTGAGGCAACAGCGTTTTTCAGATCTGTCGTCGTCTCAATCGGCTGCATACCTCTCGCCAATTCAATATCTCTTGCTATCGCCATGGCGTTTTTCAACTCGCCGTAACGCGAGAACACACTGGCCAAAGCCTCAACTTCATATGTGTTAACGATGTTCGCCGCATCCACTGGGTCGTTCTGGTTCATGCGCATGTCGAGGCGACCCTCAAAACGTGTCGAGAAACCCTTCTCCGGCGTATCAAACTGGTACGACGACACTCCCAAATCCGCCAAGATACCGTCAACTTTAGCGTTTGCGTAAAGCTGTACGAAATTCTTCATGTATCTGAAGTTCTGCGGGATGAATGTAAATCTGTCATCCACAAACGCATTCTTGGCAGCGTCAGCATCCTGGTCGAAAGCATAGAGGTGACCACCCTTGAGCTTCTCAAGGATAGCTCTCGAATGACCTCCACCACCAAACGTCACGTCAACATAGATGCCGTCCGGATTGATGTTCAGGCCATCGATACACTCGCTCAACAACACAGGATTATGATACATCTTCCAAAATTTTTCTACTCAAAATCAATATTTCCAAGTCGGTCTTCCAAAAGCTGCGCAAATTCGGCATCGGTCATCTGGGCGTTGCTCTCGTCCATCTTCTCCTTTGCCCAGATCTGCATTCTGTCAGGCAATGAAGTTATCACAACTTCTTTCACCATCGCACATTTGTCGACCAGATCCTTCGGTATCTGCAGACGTCCGCTGCCGTCCATCTTCACCACCCTGGCACCTCCGTTGATGCGGCGCATCATCATCAGGTTTTCCTTCTTAAACGGGTTCAGCTTACCGAGTTTGTCCTGCAATTTACGCCAATCGCCCATCCCGTACACGTCGAGGCATGTCTCAAACAGACCCGGACGCAGCACGAAACCGGCCTCCAGCTCCTCTCCCAGCTGTTCCTTGAAACTACTGGGCAAGAGCAATCTTCCCTTAGCGTCTAACTTGCAATAATATTCACCAATCGGATAATTCATTTGTATACAAATTTTTCAGGTTGTAAAATTATACATTTTTTCCCACTTATTCCCACTTTTTAACAAAAATTTTCAAAAAATTTATCAACAGAGTTATCAACATCCAAAAAAGTTATTAACAACGTCCCCGTCATTTCGAGCGTAGCGACTTCCACGAGCGTCATTTCGACCGAAGCCGAGAGGCGGAGCGGAGAAATCTCATCCAATTTGTCGGAGATTGCTCCATTCCACTCCGTTTCAGTCGAAATGACGATTGGTATGTATATTTTTACTATTTTTGCAAAAAATTTCATCATGATCATCAAATCTGCGTCATTTCTGCAAAGCAACACCGACACTGCCAAGCTTCCGAAACCCACGAAGCCGGAATACGCTTTCATCGGACGCTCCAACGTGGGAAAATCGTCGCTCATCAACATGTTGACGGGCAACGGCAAACTCGCGAAAGTGTCAGCCACACCAGGCAAAACCATCACCATCAACCATTTCATCATCAACGACGAATGGTATCTCGTGGACCTGCCGGGCTACGGCTTCGCCAAACGCTCGCAGAAAGAACGTGAGAAATGGAAAGGGATGCTCGACGCGTATATCCTTGGCCGTCAAAACCTTGTGGCGACATTCGTCCTGGTCGACAGCCGTATCGAGCCGCAGAAAATAGATCTTGATTTTATTTCAAATCTTGGCGAAAATCAGGTTCCTTTCGTCATCGTTTTCACAAAAGCCGACAAACTGAGCGGCAAGCAGCTCTCAGAAAACGTCGCGAACTACAAGAAAAAACTATTGGAAGAATGGGAGGAACTCCCCACAATGATCGTCACCTCCTCCGAAAAAGGCATCGGAAAAGAGGAAATTCTGGATTTGATTGAAAAATATAATAAAGACTTTAATCTTTAAACTCTAAACTTTATAACTACTCTAAACTCTACACTCTCAACTTTACCGGCGGTGTTTCTTATTCGGGAAAATCATCTTGTAATCCACATCGACATTACCCTCAGAGATATTGCGCAACTTGTTCTTCAGCAACATCTTACGCATCGGACTGATTCTGTCGACATAGCATTTTCACTCGAGGTGGTCGTATTCATGTTGGATCACACGCGCCACTATGCCGTCAAACTCCTCTTCGTGTTCAACAAAATTCTCATCCAGATAATTTATCAGGACCTTGCTCGGACGCTCTACGTCCTCGCCCATGTCAGGCAAGCTCAAGCAGCCCTCCCTGAATGTCCACGGCTCGCCCGAAAGCTCAATGATTTCTGGGTTTATAAACACTTTCTTCACGCCTGCACCCTCAGGATATTTGTCCTTGAATGGGTCGCTGTCGATCACGAAAAGACGAATCGACTTGTTGATCTGCGGAGCCGCCAACCCGACGCCTTCGGTGTAATACATCGTCTCGAACATGTCGGCGATAAGTTGCTGAATCTCAGGACTGTTCTCTTCAATATCTTCGGCCACGTGCTTCAACACCGGATGACCATATGCCACAACTGGTAATACCATTTTATCTATTACGTTTAACTTTACTCTTTTAACTTTACTCTTTTAACTTTTAACTCAAAGAAGCCATATACGACTGCAAAATTATCGTCGCACTAATCGTATCGACGAGCTCCTTATTCTGACGCTGTTTCTTGCCCAGACCCGCGTCAATCATAGTCTGATGCGCCATCACGGAGGTGAAACGCTCGTCAAAACGCTTCACAATCATGTCGGGCATGGCTTTTTTCAGCTGTTTCAAGAAAGGCTCAATATACTGCGCCGACTCTGAAGGGTTATTGTGCATATCCTTCGGCTCACCCACCACAATCTCGTCAACCTGTTCGTTTTTCACGTAATCCTGAATAAAGGCAAGCAAATCGCAGGCCCTCACAGTCGTCAATCCGTTGGCGATGATGCGCAGTGGGTCGGTCACGGCGATGCCACAACGCTTTCTGCCATAATCGATTGCCATTATTCTGCCCATTCTTGAAAAAATTTTTTGCAAAAATAAAGAATTTTTTTGCAGGTATTAAAAAATTTTGTACTTTTGCACCCGCAAATCCAGATGGTAGATGTAGCTCAGCTGGTTAGAGTACCGGATTGTGGTTCCGTGGGTCGTGGGTTCGAATCCCACCTTCTACCCTCAAACTTGAACATCTCTTAACG
>Ga0265298_10002347_pt1 | contig 26478 bp, 21 predicted proteins | sample AusTroGonzalo_MG_3_FD_193486 | JGI IMG/M metagenome (GOLD analysis project Ga0265298, IMG submission 193486) | Bovine rumen microbial communities from tropical cattle in Woodstock, Queensland, Australia - Gonzalo_01 | ecosystem: Host-associated > Mammals > Digestive system > Stomach > Rumen ...
TCGCGCCGTAGAGCGCCACGTTGCCGATGAGCGTATCCTCCTTCTTCCAGATGGAATCAGCAGGCGGGCAGACCGCCAGCGTTCCGCCGGACAGGCCCTTGCCCAGATAGTCATTGGCGACACCGTAAAGCGTGATCTCCTGTCCCCTGGGCAGGAAGGCGCCGAAGGACTGACCGCCGCAGCCCTGGGCCTGGATATGCCGGTCCCCCTTCAGGAGCGTACCGAAGGCACGGTCCGTGGTCATCAAATGGACATGATCCTGGTACAGCCGCGCGTCCGCGCGCTCCGCCAGATGAAAATCGTGCTTCGCTTCCGGGCGGAAGTGAGTGTTCCGGGCAAAGCCGGTAAGATCGGAAAGGTTCATGGCGGCGTTGTCCTTCACGGCCAGCAGGTCACTGCGGCCCACAAGCTCGTCCACTGTGCGGGCACCGAGCTTCGCCATGATCTCCCTCATCTGTTCCGCAATAAAGAGCATGAAGCGTTCCACATATTCGGGCTTGCCCTGGAAACGCTTGCGCAGTTCCGGATTCTGGGTCGCGATACCAAAGGGGCAGGTGCCCAGCTGACACACACGCATCATCCGGCAGCCCATGGTGACCAGGGGTGCCGTGGCGAAACCGAACTGTTCCGCTCCCAGCAGCAGTGCCACCATAACATCGTGGCCGGTCATCAGTTTGCCGTCCGTCTCCAGGGTCACGGTCTGGCGCAGCCGGTTGCGGCAGAGCACCTGATGCGCCTCCGCCAGGCCGATCTCCCAGGGCAGGCCCGCGTGATGCACGCTGCTCATGGGCGCCGCGCCGGTGCCGCCTTCCCCGCCGGAGATCAGGATGCCGCCGGCGCCGGCCTTTGCCACGCCGCTGGCGATGGTTCCAACACCCGCGGAAGCCACCAGTTTTACAGTGATTTTCGCGTCTTCATTGGCGCACTGAAGGTCATAGATCAGTTCCGCCAGATCTTCAATGGAATAGATATCATGATGCGGCGGCGGGGAAATCAGGGAGATTCCCGGGGTGGAGCAACGGGTTTTCGCCACGCTGTCGGTCACCTTCGCGCCGGGCAGGTGTCCGCCCTCGCCGGGCTTGGCGCCCTGCGCCATCTTGATCTGGATTTCTTTGGCGGATAGCAGGTATTCCCGCGTGACGCCGAAACGGCCGGAGGCAACCTGCTTGATGGCGGAGTTCAGTTCCGTGCCGAAGCGTTCCGGCAGCTCGCCGCCCTCGCCGCTGTTGGAGCGGCCGCCCAGGCGGTTCATGGCCTTTGCCATGCACTCATGGGCTTCCTGTGAAATGGAGCCGTAGCTCATGGCGCCAGTACGGAAACGCTTCACGATTTCGCTGGCCGCTTCCACTTCCTCCAGCGGTACCGGACGGCAGGCGTCAAAGCGGAAGGAGAGCATGGAGCGGATCGTCCGCGGGCCTTCGTTTTCCACCCGCGCGGCGTATTTGTCAAAGGTTTCCCGGTCGTCCGTCCACACTGCCTGCTGCAGCAGGTGAATGGTTTCCGGCGCGTAGAGGTGCTCCTCCGCCTCCGGTCCCTTTCTGTACTTGTGGGTGCCCACGCTGGGCAGGCCGGGAACACCGGCCGGCGCGAAGGCCGCGTTGTGGTGGTAACGGCTGTCCGCCTCCACCCGGTTCAGGTCGGTTCCGCCGAGGGAGCACGGGGTATTCGAGAAGTAGGTGTCCACAAACCCGCTGTCCAGGCCCACCGCCTCAAACAGCTGGGCACTCTGATACGCCTGGAGCACGGAAACGCCCATCTTCGAGGCGATTTTCAGCACACCGGCGGTCAGCGCCCTGTCATAATCCCGGACCGCGTCCTCCGGCGCCTTGGCAATCTGTCCGTCCGCGCACATCGCGCGCACGCAGGCATGGGCCAGGTACGGGTTCACCGCCCGGGCACCGAAGGCGATCAGCATTGCCAGCTGGTGCACGTCCCGGGGTTCACCGCTTTCCAGGATCACGGACACGGCGGTGCGCTTCTTGATGTGGATCAGGTGCTGCTCCAGGGCGGAAACCGCCAGCAGCGACGGGATCGCGATCTTCTCCGGGCTCACACCCCGGTCGGAAAGAATCAGGATATTGATATGGTCCCGGCAGGCCTGGTCGCACACGGCAAAGAAGTGCTCCAGCGCGTCCCGCAGGCTGCCGTTTTTATCATAAAGCAGGGAAACCGTCCGCACGGAGAAGTCCTCGTGCTTCATCTCCCGGATCCGCTGCAGCTCCTCTTCGGTGAGCACCGGGGAGGGCAGCTCCAGCACGGCGCTGTTCGCCGCCTCATGGGAGAGCAGGTTGCCGTCGTCGCCCACATAGATGGAGCAGTCTGTCTTGACCTCCTCCCGCAGGGCGTCGATCGGCGGGTTCGTCACCTGCGCGAAGCGCTGACGGAAGTAATCATAAATGGAAGGATGGGTCTTTGAAAGCGCTGCCACCGGCACATCCGCGCCCATGGAAACAATGGGCTCCGTGCCCTTTGCCGCCATCGGCAGGATAATGTCCTGCACGCTTTCCCAGGTGTAGTTGAAAGCCCGGCAGAGCTTTTCCCGCTGTTCATCGGGCATTTCCTCCGCCAGCACGCCGGCCCGGGGCAGATCCCCAAGCCGCACCATTTTCTTCATCCATTCCGAATAGGGATACTCCCCGGCGAAGCGGGTCTTCAGGGCTTCGCTCTCCGTAAGCACGCCGGTTTTCAGGTTCGCCTCCAGCACGTCGCCGGCCTTCAGCTTCCACCGGCGCAGGATATGGGCGTTTTCCTCAAAGAGCACACCCGCCTCGGAGGTAAGGATCAGGCGCCGGTCGTCCGTCAGCGCGCAGCGCAGCGGCCGCAGGCCGTTCCGGTCCAGGGAGGCGCAGACCGTGTCGCCGTCGGAATACAGGATCGCCGCGGGACCGTCCCAGGGCTCCATCATCGTGGCGTAATAGCGGTACAGATCCTTCCAGGCCGTTTCCTTTTTCTGGCCCTGCCAGGGTTCCGGCAGCAGCACCATGCCTGCCAGCGGCAGCGGGAAACCGTTCATCGCCAGGAACTCCAGCGTGTTGTCCAGCATCTGGCTGTCGCTGCCTCCGTTATCCACAACCGGCAGCACGCGGCGCATTTCATCGCCCAGGACAGCGGAGCGCATGGTCTCCTCACGGGCTTTCATGCGGTCATGGTTACCGCGGATCGTATTGATCTCCCCGTTGTGCAGCAGCATCCGCTGGGGATGCGCCTTGCTCCAGGACGGGAAGGTATTGGTGGAGAAGCGTGAATGCACCATCGCCATGCTGCTGACGTAGCGCACATCCTGCAGGTCATCGTAAAAGGAGCGCAGCTGGTTCACCAGCATCATGCCCTTGTAGACGATCGTGCGGCAGGACAGAGAGCAGACATAGGCGTCCGTGTCCTGGTGCTCAAAAACACGGCGTAAGATATAAAGACGCCGGTCAAAGTCCTGACCGGCTGCGGTCTCCTTCGGCCTTTTCAGAAAGCATTGCCGGATGCACGGCATCGTCCGCCGCGCGCCCGCGCCCAGCTGGGCCGGGTGGCAGGGTACCTCCCGCCACCCGAGTACCGGAATCCCTTCGGACTCCGCCAGCTGTTCAAAAATCCGTTTTGTATTCTGGGCTCCCACCTCATCCTCAGGCAGGAAGAACATACCCACCCCGTAGTCCCCCGGATTCCCCAGGGAGATACCTTCCTCCCGGGCCCAGGCGGCAAACAGCGTGTGCGGCAGCTGGGTCATGATGCCCACGCCGTCACCGGTGGTTCCCTGGGCATCGCTGCCCGCCCGGTGCGCCAGGCGTTCCACAATACACAGCGCCTGGTCCACCGTCCGGTGGGTCGCTTTCGCGTTCAGGTCCACCACGGCGCCTACGCCGCAGCTGTCATGTTCAAGTTCTTCATGATAAAGAGGATACTGTCGGTCCCTCATGATGATTCCTCCATCTGTCATCCTGAGCAAACGAAGGATCTTCTTATTCTCCCGCGTTCCTCAGGATCTGCGCGGCAAAGTCAGCCATCTTCATCCCGTGGTTCATCGCGTACTGCTGCATGGTGCGGTGCGCTTCCGGTTCGGAAAGTCCCTTCTGTTTCATCAGGACAGCTTTCGCGCGTTCCACCAGGTCCCTGCTTTCTCCGGTTCTCCGCGGCAGTTTCATGCGGTGCAGCTGGGAAAGCATTTCCACCGCGCCGATCACGGCCTGGCCGGAAGCTGGCATCGTCAGCTTGAAAATTTCAGGCGAGTCGATGTTCTCCAGCACAGGCTGCTTGGCAATCAGCAGGATCTGGATGCTGTCCCTGTAGTCCCACAGCAGTTCATCCGGTTTACAGTCCGGCGTATAGCCGATCATCACCACGACGCAGTCTTCGCTTTCACTCAGCGCGCGCCGCAGCTCACTGCCTGACGCACAGGAACGGAATACCTGATATCCGGAGGAGATAAGCAGCCGGTACAGTTTTGTTCGGCTTTCTTCAGACTGGCTGACAATCACAATCCTGGCCACAGATCACACCTCCGTCTGTACAATTCACAATTCATAATTCATAATTCACAATTCATCATGTTTTTTACTTCCGCAAACACATTGCAACCCATTGAATGTTGCTCTGTACCTGCTATTGTCATCCCGGGCGGAGTCGAGGAATCTCCCCCGCCGCAGCGGATTGTTCTGAATTCTGAATTCTGAATTAATACATGACGAGGTAGCGATCTGTTTCCCACTTGCTGACGTGCGTCCTGTAGGCATCCCATTCCTTTTCCTTGCCTTCGACGTACTGGCCCAGCACATGCTCGCCCAGGGCGGCGCAGATGATTTCGTCTTCCTTCAGGCAGTCCACCGCTTCCTTCAGGGTGCCCGGCAGGGACTTGATACCCTTGGCTTCACGGGTCGCGGCGTCCATGGCGAAGATGTTCTCAGTGATTTCATCCGGCGGGGTCAGGCCCTTCTCAATACCGTCCAGGCCGGCGGCCAGGCAGACAGCCATGTTCAGATAGGGGTTCGCGCTCGGATCGGGGCAGCGCAGTTCCACACGGGTACCCATGCCGCGGGCGGCCGGGATACGGATCAGGGCGCTGCGGTTGCTGGCGCTCCAGGCCAGGTAGCAGGGAGCTTCATAACCGGGCACCAGTCGCTTGTAGCTGTTGACCAGCGGGTTGGTGACCGCCGCCATGCCGCGGATATGCGCCAGGATGCCGGCGATGAAGGAATAGGCTTCCTTGCTCAGGCCGCGCTTGTCGGAAGGATCGGCAAATACGTTCTTGCCGTCCTTGAAAAGGCTCATGTTGGTGTGCATGCCGCTGCCGTTAATGCCGAAGACGGGCTTGGGCATGAAGGTAGCATGCAGGCCGTTCTTCTGGGCCAGGGTTTTGACTGCCAGTTTGAAGGTCATGATGTTGTCGGCCGCCGTCAGCGCGTCAGCGTAACGGAAGTCGATCTCATGCTGGCCGGCAGCCACTTCATGATGGCTGGCCTCGATTTCGAAGCCCATCTGCTCCAGCGCCATGCAGATCTCGCGCCGGGTGCTCTCGCCGTGATCCAGCGGGCCCAGGTCGAAATAGCCGGCTTCGTCGGAAGTGGTCGTTGTGGGGTTGCCGTCCTCATCCGTCTGGAAGAGGAAGAACTCGCACTCCGGACCGACGTTGAAGGAATAGCCCAGGTCGGCCGCCCGCTTCAGCACCTTTTTCAGCACGCCGCGGGGATCGCCGGCAAAGGGCGTTCCGTCGGGGTTATACACATCACAGATCAGTCTCGCGACTTTTCCGTGCTGGGGACGCCAGGGCAGAATCGCGAAGGTGTCCAGGTCGGGACGCAGGTACTGGTCGCTCTCATTGATGCGGACAAAACCCTCGATGCTGCTGCCGTCAATCATGATCTCGTTATTGACCGCTTTCTCAATCTGGCTGGCAGTGATTGCCACATTCTTCAGCTGACCGAAAATATCGGTAAACTGCATGCGGATGAACTCCACGTCGTCTTCCCTGACCAGGCGGATGATGTCTTCCTTCGTATACTTGCTCATAATGCTGACCTCCTCAGTATGAATTACCGAATAGAAAGAGGGCAAGGCGCATCGTTCAGCACGACACCCTTGCCCTGATGGGCGTATCCTATCACCCGTCCAACGGCCTGTCAATAGGCCGATTGTATTCCCTTTGTATTCGCGTTTTCCCCGCATCCGATCCGCCTTGACAAGCAGTTAGTTGAATGTTACCATACCTCCCAACAAGGCAAGGGCGTCCTGCGTAAGAATTCCCCTGCCTTGTTTTTCATTGATTGCCATGCGGTATTCGGATCTTTCTCCACTATTTCTCTCTGTCATTTCGACCGGAGCGGAGCGGAGTGGAGAAATCTCCCCGCCGCAGCAACAATCATTCTGAATTCTGAATTATGAATTCTGAATCGTCTGGAGGTGATCCCATGCTGACGCCAAACCTCAGCTACGCGAATCTGAAGGAGTCCTACCTCTTCTATCATATTGCCCAGAAGACAAAAGCCTACCTGGCAGAGCATCCGGAAAAGCATCTGTACCGCATGGGAATCGGGGATGTATCCCTGCCGCTGGTCCCCGCGGTCATCAGTGCCCTCCATGAGGCGGTGGACGATCAGGGTGTGAAGGAGAGCTTCCACGGCTATATGCCGGAATGCGGCGCTCCCTTCCTCCGGGAAACCATTGCCGGATACTATCAGAAGCGGGGCGTTTCCCTGGCGGCGGACGAAGTTTTCGTTTCCAGCGGCGCCAGCGATGAGCTCGGTGACATCCTGGACCTGTTTGACAGAAGCAACAGAGCCCTGATCATGGAGCCGGCATATCCCGCCTATGTGGACGCGAACATCATGGCCGGCCGGGAAATCATTCATCTGCCCTCCGGGCCGGAAAACCATTTCCTGCCCCTGCCGGAGGACGGCCTGGAGGCCGATCTGGTCTACCTGTGCTCCCCGAACAATCCCACCGGCGCCGCCTATAACCGGGAACAGCTGGCGGCGTGGATCAGCTGGGCCAACGCCCGCGGCGCGGTCATCCTCTTCGATGCCGCTTATGAGGCCTTTATTGAGGAAGACCTGCCCCATAGCATCTTTGAAATTCCCGGCGCGCGGACCTGCGCCATCGAAATCTGCTCCCTGTCCAAAACCGCCGGCTTCACCGGCACCCGCCTGGGCTATACCGTGATCCCGAAGGACCTGGAGCGCGGCGGCCTGAACCTGAACGCCATGTGGGTGCGCAACCGCACCACCAAGACCAACGGGATTTCCTATATCCTGCAGAAGGGCGGCGCCGCGGTCTTCTCAGAGGAAGGCCAGAAGCAGATCCATGACAACATCCGCATCTATAAGGAAAACGCCCGGGTGCTGATGGAAGCGCTGGACGATGCCGGTATCCGCTACTGGGGCGGCAAAAACGCGCCGTATATCTGGATGCAGTGCCCGGACGGCATGGGCAGCTGGGAATTCTTTGACAGGCTGCTCAACGAGATCCAGGTGGTCGGCACACCCGGCGAAGGCTTCGGTGCCTGCGGAGAAGGTTTCTTCCGCTTCTCGACCTTCGGCAGCCCTGCCGACACCCGCATAGCCGCCGCGCGCCTTCTCAAACTACTGAAGTAATCTTTCTTCTTTCAGCCGCCCTTCTTTGTCATTTCGACCGGAGCGAAGCGGAGTGGAGAAATCTTATAATTTTGAATTATGAATTATGAATTGGAAGTGAAACGATATGTGTTCCATTTTCGGCACCATCGGTTCCCGGGTTCCCCGGGACCTGCTGGAAACCTGTTTTAAACGGACTGTCTCCCGCGGCCCGGACATGAGCCGCACCGTGGATATCCCCGGCGGCATGCTGGGCTTCCACCGCCTGGCCATCATGGGCCTGCACGAGGAAGGCATGCAGCCCTTCCGGCTGGAAGACGACTATGTAGTCTGCAACGGCGAGCTCTACGGGTTCCGTCCCCTGCGGGCCCGCCTGATGGAAACCTATGACCTGAAGAGCGAGTGCGACTGCGAAATTCTCCTCCCCCTCTACCGGGAATACGGTGTGGAGATGTTCAAAACCCTGGACGCGGAATTCGCCCTGATTCTCTGGGACGGCCGGCAGCAGAAACTCATCGCCGCCCGGGATCCCATCGGCATCCGCCCTCTGTATTACGGCAAAACCCATGACGGCGGCATGATCTTCGCCAGCGAGCCGAAGAACCTTGTGGGCCTGTGCGAGACGATCCTGCCCTTCCCGCCCGGTTATTACTGGATCGACGGTGAGTTTGTCCAGTACGCGGATCCGGCCTATGTGGGATACTTCACCATGAAGCCGGAGGAAGAGGTCTGTCCCAAGCTGCGCCGGCTCCTGATGGACGGCGTGGAAAAGCGGCTGGACGCGGACGCGCCGGTAGGCTTCCTGCTGTCCGGCGGCCTGGACTCCTCCCTGGTCTGCGCTATCGCGCAGAAAATTCTGGACAAGCCAATCCGCACCTTTGCCATCGGCATGGATATCGATGCCATTGACCTGAAGTACGCCCGGATGGTGGCCGACTATATCGGCAGCGAGCATACGGAAGTCATCATCAGCGAAAAGGACGTGATTGAAGCCCTGCCCACGGTGGTTGAGCTGCTGGGCACCTGGGACATCACCACGATCCGCGCCTCCATCGGCATGTACCTGGTGTGCAAATGGATCCATGAAAACACGGATGTCCGCGTCCTGCTGACCGGTGAGATCTCCGATGAGCTCTTCGGCTACAAATATACGGACTTCGCGCCTTCCGCCGCGGCTTTCCAGGAGGAGGCGGAAAAGCGCATCCGGGAACTGCACGCCTATGACGTACTCCGCGCCGACCGCTGCATCTCCGTCAACTCCCTGGAGGCCCGGGTGCCCTTCGGCGACCTGAAGTTCGTCCGCTACGCCATGAGCGTTGACCCGGAGCTGAAAATGAACAGGCACAACATGGGCAAATATCTGATCCGCAAAGCCTTCGCGGATGACCACATCCTGCCGGATGAAATCCTCTGGCGCCAGAAAGCCGCTTTCTCCGACGCCGTCGGCCACAGCATGGTCAACGACCTGAAAGCGCTCGCGGAAAGAACATATACGGACAAGGAATTTGAGGAAAAGGCGGCGAAATACGATTACTGTCGTCCCTTTACGAAGGAGAGCCTCCTCTACCGGGAACTGTTCGAGCAGTATTATCCCGGCCAGGCCCACATGATCCCCGGCTTCTGGATGCCGAACAAAAACTGGCCCGGCTGCAACGTGGACGATCCTTCGGCGAGGGTGCTTTCCAACTACGGAAACAGCGGAGTTTGATCATTTTGCTGCCAACTTTGCTGGGCGACATTCCATAATTCTGAATGATGAATTGTGAATTATGAATTCTCCCGGAGGTCATATGCATCAGGAACTTGTTTTGATTCTCGATTTCGGCGGCCAGTATACCCAGCTCATCGCCCGCCGCGTCCGCGAATGCCACGTCTATTCCGAAGTCATTCCCTGGAGTACACCTCTCCGGGATATCCTGGCCCGCCACCCGAAAGGCATCATCCTTTCCGGCGGGCCTTCCAGCGTTCATGACGAAGGCGCGCCCCGCATCGATCCCGCCCTGTACGCCGCGGGCATCCCGGTGCTGGGCATCTGCTACGGCATGCAGCTGACAGCCCTGCTGCTGGGCGGCAGCGTTGAGCGGGCCCGTGAGCGTGAATACGGCCGGATCACCGTCCGCATGAAAGAACAGCAGGGCCTGCTGGGCGGCATGAAGGACGCCTCCAGCTGCTGGATGAGCCATACCTGGCAGGTCAGCGCCTGCCCCGAAGGCTTCCGCGTGATCGCGGAAACCGATAACTGCCCCATCGCCGCGATGGTGAACGAGGAGAAAAAGATCTGCTGCGTGCAATTCCATCCGGAGGTCACCCACACGGAAGAAGGCAGCATGCTGATCCGCAACTTCCTGTTCCGCTACTGCGCCTGCAGCGGCGACTGGACCATGAGCGCCTTCGCTGAGACCGCCATCGCGCAGATCCGGGAGACGGTCGGCGAAACCGGCACCGTGCTGCTGGCCCTGTCCGGCGGTGTGGATTCCTCTGTTGTGGCCGCCCTGATCTACAAAGCGATCGGCAAGCGGCTCACCTGCGTCTTTGTGGACCACGGCCTCCTGCGCAAGGGCGAAAGCGACCAGGTCTGCCATGTCTTCAGCCATCTGTTCCCGGTGCGGTTCATCCGCGCCGATGCCGCCGACCGCTTCTTCAGAGACCTGAAGGGGGTTACCGAGCCGGAGGAAAAGCGGCATATCATCGGCCGGGACTTTATAGAAGTATTCAAGGACGAAGCCAAAGCGCTGGGCAAAATGGACTACTTTGCCCAGGGCACCATCTATCCGGATGTGATTGAGAGCGGCCAGGGCACCAACGCCGCCGTGATCAAGAGCCATCATAACGTAGGCGGCCTGCCCAAGGAGCTGGGCTTCACGGAGCTCATCGAGCCCCTGCGCATGCTCTTCAAGGATGAGGTCCGCGCCCTGGGCGAAACCCTGGGCCTGCCCCGGGAACTGGTCTGGCGCCAGCCCTTCCCGGGTCCCGGCATCGCCATCCGGATCATCGGGGATGTCACGCCGGAAAAAGCGGAGATCGTCCGCGAGAGCGACGCCATTTTCCGCGAGGAGATTGCCGCCGCAGGCCTGGACCGCCATGTGAACCAGTATTTCACGGTTCTGACCGGCATCCAGAGTGTCGGCGTCATGGGCGACGAGCGCACCTATGATTACACCATTGCCCTGCGGGCCGTCACCACCGACGACTTCATGACGGCTGACTGGGCGCGTCTCCCCTATGACCTGATCGCCCGCGTCTCCTCCCGCATCGTCAACGAAGTTCCCCACGCCAGCCGCGTTGTGCTGGATGTCACAACCAAACCCCCGGCGAGCATTGAGTGGGAATGATTGCCAAACACCCGGATCTCCTTATTTCTCAAAGGCGTATTCCTGTCCATATGGCTTCCCCTCGTTTTCAGGTTTTATGTATGATGGGATTGTAACAGTTGGAGTTTACTCAAAGTCAAGACAGATCATTCCATTTTCTCAGTGCGCATGATTACCGCAGAGATGTCCGCTCCCGGGATTGGTGCGGAATCATTCATGCTCCCGCAGACAGTAAACAGCGTATTCCGTCAGCGGCCGGAAACCGTGGGCTTTTGCCAGCCCGGCCGAAATCCTGTTCTGCGCGTCCCAGTGGATGGTCAGTCCTTTCCTGCTGCACTGCCGCATGACTTCAGAAATACAGTGATCCGCGAGTCCCCGCTTCCGGTGTTCGGGGGCAGTACAGATATCCAGTTCCACCTGGTCCTCAAAAGTCAGAAAACCCGACGCGGCCGAGACAGCCTGTCCGTTGTACAGGGCAGCAGCCCCCGCGCCGCGCTTTGAAAAGTCCCCGAAGCCGGCATAGTTCCTGCCGTGGCCGAAGGGATGCGCCTCAAAAATTTCCGGGGTAAACGGACTGACACTGTACCCGGCCGGCAGGGGTTTCAGCTGCTTTATGGATTCAGCGCATAGGGGCTCCATCACTTCCCGCCGGAACACATTCCGCATCGGCAGGCCCCGGAGAAAGCTCTCCCATTCAGGGCTCATGCACACCAGCCAGCTTCCGTAAAACAACTCCGGATGCGCAGAAAAGAACGGTTCGTCCGCTTTCCCGGCCAGATAGGTAAACAGCGCCTGATAGACGCAGCCTCCGGAAAAGGGGAAGGCTGTGCCGAACTGTCCTTCCCTGCAGGCCTTCAGCAGGAGCGGCGTTTCAGTCAGCACTCCGCTGCCGGTTTTATCCCAGATTTCTGTCTTCGGTTCCGTTTTCATGTTTTTACTTTCTTCCCATCCTGCTGCCTGTCCTTCATTCATACCCATGAACCGCAGAATATGGCGGAAAAAGCGGAATCCGCGATCCGCACAGTCCGCTTAAGGTATACAGGCAGCTTTAAAAAGTACAGTTCCATCATAATATATTCCATGAGCAAAAAGGTTCTCCTGTCCGCCATGAAAGGAACCGTAAACAAAAGCCCTCATGAAACATCCGCATTGCCGGTGCCGCCTGTTTGATCGTGATTCCGATTTTTGTTATGATAAGGCACCCGAACATTCCTTTATGATCACTGATCAAGGAGGTTACCGATGAATAAGCATTTCAGCAGAACCCTGTCTTTTGTAATCTGTATCATGCTGGCCGCGCTGACGCTGTGCGCCGGGACCGCGGCGGCGGAAGAAGCAACCCCTGATTTTCTCGGAAAGCCCTTTCCGGATTTTACCGCGACAGACACCGAAGGAAACACCTTCACCCTGTCTGAGGCCCTGAAGAATCATGAGGCGGTGCTGATCAATGTCTGGGCCACCTGGTGCCGCCCGTGCAGACGCGAATTCCCGGCCCTGAACGATGTATATCAGAAATACGGCGACAAAGTCGCATTTATCGCCCTGAGCAAGGAACCGAACGATACCCTGGAGGTCATTGAGGCGTTCCGCAAGGCTATGGGAATTACCTTCGCAATGGGCCGCGATGAAGGGCGGGAACTGTTTAATTATATTTCCCCGGAAGGTATTCCCGCCACTGTGGTCGTGGACCGCTTCGGCAATGCCGCCTTCTATCGCTGCGGCTCTTTCACGGACGCGAGGCAGGTGGAACTCGTGCTGGACACATTCCTGGGAGACGGCTACACGGAGACCGCTGTGCTGACAAAAATCCCCCTGGACGCTTCCACCCGGGCTTTCCCCGTATCCGCCGCACGGACGGTCTATCCCGAAAGCGGAAACTACAGGAAGGTCCTGCTGAGTACTGAAGACGGCGATACCATCACCGGCTGGATCATCCCGGATGATTCGGTTCGCCTCCGGGTCGAAATCGCAGCGAACGACTACGTCAATGGCATAACGCTCCTGGATGTGTCCGGCGAAAGATCCAAGGGTATCCTGGACCTGCTGGATCAGGAACGCGGCGTCTTCGTATATGACCTGGCCATGCCTGACAAGGCAGCTGAATATCAGTTTTCCTATATCTGGCTGTTCGATAAAGTCAGCGGAGATGACCCGAACGCGGTTGAGATTTTCCTGTTCCGGAACGAGGAAGCCGTTGACCAGCTGATCCAGGTATTCAAAGCTGAGGGTGAGACCCGGGAAATTACCTGGGCTTACGCGGAAGAAGAGGTAAAGCAGGAGAACGCCCCGCAGGCCTACACCATTCATGTGGTGGACCAGAACAACAAACCCGTGCCGGAAGTTATGGTGAATTTCTGCACGGATACAGCCTGCGTTCCGAACGAATCCGATGAGAACGGAACGGTCACCTTTACCGGCGCGCCGGATGTCTATCATGTGCAGATCATCGAAGTGCCGGACGGATACAGCTGGGATGAGAGCTATGAGATGTATACCACACGCGAATACGGCGAGTGGATTCTGCGAGTCCGGAAGGACTGACGGGCGTCTCCGGCCGGAAAACCGCGGCTGCCGAAGCTGCGGACCATTGTTGCAAAAAACCAGGATCCCTGATTCTTCAACGGGATCCTGGTTTTCATTTTATTGCGTTATCAACTGTCCGGTCCGCCTGTTCCGGACGGATAACCGCCGCCGCGAAACCGCGTTTTAATACAAGCCCAGCACAGAGATCACGGCATTCAGAACGGCGTCGAGACCATAAGAGCCGGCATCGGTGGGGGTGGAGGCAATGAAGTAGACCCTGCCAAACTGTTCGGACTCCATGATGACGTTCTGCGTGGTATAGGTGCCGTCCCTGCCGGAATGCCCGTAAGCTTTCTTTGTATACGGATACAGGCCGCAGCCGTATTCCATCTCAAAGCGCGTCATTTCCTCAAAGGAACTGCCTGCCACCAGCTGATGGGAAACCAGGGCCCTGTCAAAGGCCCAGAGATCCGCGGGACACGTGTGGACCCCGCCGGCGCCGCGCTCATAGTTCGGCGCCATGGTATAACCCTTTTCATTGACCATTCCCTCGGCCAGAAGGTCCTGGAAAACAGTCGGAACGCTTGTCTCATTGCCCGCGATGACAGCTGTTGTATGCTCCATTCCGCAGGGATCAAAGATATGCTCCTGCAGATAGTCGCGCAGGCTCATGCCGGACACCTGCTCCACAATCATGCCCAAAAGATGGTAATTCGTATTGCTGTAGTCCTGCTGTGTGCCCGGCGCGAAATCCAGCGGAGCGGCATACAGGTTTTCCAGGAATTCCTCATCTGTCACTTCATCGCGGTAAGTCCGGCGCATGAACAGATCCAGTTCGTCCTTGCCGACATTGACCCAGAATCCCTCGGGATTGTTGACATAATCGGCGATACCGGACTGCATATGCAACAGGTGACGGATGGTGATATCCTTCCCCGTTTCGTAATCCGGAAAATACAGGCTGACGGGATCGTCCAGGGTCATCCGGCCGGCCTCCACCAGCTGGAAAACAGCCACGGCCGTAAAGGTCTTGGAACAGGAACCGATGTTATACGTTGTGTAGAGGTCCACAGGTTTTCCTTCCGTCGTCACAGCCTTTGGCCCGCCGAAAAGAATGATTCCCTCCTCTGTCGCAATCAGGACCGTACCGTGAAAGCTGTTGCTGTGGGAGGCTTTCTCCACGCGGCTGACGACCTTCTCATACTTCTCATCCGGATTGGCATAAAACTGACCGGCATCCTCCCTCAGGTTCTGAAGAGCAAACGAACTGCCGGCACACAGAAAAGCGGCAGCCACCAGGACAGGCAGCAGTTTCAGAACGAACTTTTTCATAGGAATCTCCTTTCCTTCATCCCCCGCGCAGGATCACTGCCTGATGATATAGGCGTTTACGATCCTGCCGATATACGCGGTATGCGGATCACGGTTCGCCAGGGGATTGGTTTCATCCACTTCCTGCGGATAGCATGACCGGCGGATGTCTTCCGGAATCAGGGACAGGTCCTGCTTCTGCGTGTAGAGCACTTCACATTCCAGCGTCAGCGGATACTCAGCCACCGCCGGGGTATGATTGGTTTCAGGCTCCACAAGCGTCAGCTTTGCCTCAGCCGCCTTGTCAGCATTACGGCCGGAAAGGCTCCCGCAAACCCTGCTGATCAGCGGATCAGGCCCCTCCAGCGGGATGCTGAGCGTGAATTCCCGGGTTTTGTCCAGCTGGGCTTTGGTATACCGGTGTTCCCGGACATAGACCACAAAGGTCGGCTCACCCCAGATGATTCCGAAATGTCCCCAGCTGATCACCATGCTGTTGAATTTGTCGCCGTTGGTATTCAGGAGAATTCCCCGGCGAAGCGCCTTCATAATCTGCTCGGAATAATCAAACACATCGATCTGTTCTTTCACGGTCATTTCCCTCCGATCACCACATTCATCGGTTCCACTTCGATTGTCTCCCAGACCTGTTCCAGGACATAAGGCTCGGAAGCCAGGTATGTATCCAGGTCCGCGCGGGACGGGAAATCCAGGATCAGCACAGAGCCTTTCATTCCGCCTTCCTCATCCAGCAGCCCGCCGGCACAGATAATATGACTGCGAAGCCTCTCCATCCCTTCCAGGTGCCGCGGCCTGACCTCCATCCGTTTTGCCAGTTTACCCTTCCCGTCCAGGGCCCTGATCATGAACTGCATGTTCTGTCCTCCTTCAGATTCTCTGATAATGATATCCCTTATCTGTTCAGCACGTACTTCCGGTATAAGGCGGCATAGGGATCCGGATCCCTCACAACGCAGCCGGCTGCCGAAAGCCCCGGATCCATCAGCCTGAAGCAGCTGCTGCACAGGACGCAGCATTTGTCCGGTTCAGGCAGCTGCCCGGAGAGGGCCCTCCGGGCGAACTCCGGATACGCCAGGGCCTGCCTGCCAAAGCCCGCAAAATCAAACCACCCGTCGCGGATTCCTCCTGCGCCGACCGCCGGCCCGAACCGGCGGAACTGGCTGAGCCCTGAACAGACAAACGCCGCTCCGGGCACCCGGCTTTTGATTTCCCTCACCGCCACGAGCATGTCCCAGGCGCCGGCATATGGTTCCGCCGCTTCGTCCGTATGCGTTCCGAACAGACGCTGGCGGGGCTGGGACGCGGAAATGTTGATAAACCTGACGCCCCGGTCCCTCAGGATGCTGCACAGCTTTACCGGCTCCGTCAGGTCAGGCGCCAGGGTGCCGCCTTCCATTTTCAGCCCCCAGCCCGCGGGATACGGGACACTGTCATAGGCGTTAAGCCTGACTGCCAGCGCCAGGCGGCCGCCGGTCCTGTCCCGGACTCCGTCCACGATTGACAGCAGCGCTTTTGTCCTGTTTTCAAAGCTTCCGCCGAATTCGCCCTTCCGTTCAAAGGCGGAAAGCGTTTCACTCAGGAAGTATCCGTGGCAGGCTTTGATATCAACCGCGTCAAATCCCGCTTCGCCTGCCATGACGGCATGATGGATCGTTTCCTCAATCAGGCGGTATATCCGATCGTCCGAAGCCAGGGCGGTTTCCTCCGTGTCTGTTTCTGTCAGCCTTGCCGCCAGCGGTTTCCGCTTCCAGTCAGGACCCCTCGAGACACGGCCGGAATGCGTCAGCTGCAGAACCTTGTACTGCCTGAAGCCATAACGTTCCAGGCAGATCCTGTCCATTTCCTCCAGAAGCGCCCTGAATTCGGGAATCTTTTCCGGGGAGAGCATCATCTGGTGCGGGTTGCTCTTTCCGTCTTCGGCCACAGCGGCTGATTCGAACCAGATGAGGCCCGCTCCGCTTCCGGCGAAGCGCCGGTATCTTCTGTATACCAGATCCGACGGAGAGCCGTCGCAGAGGCTGTCATACCCCTCCAGCGGCTGAAAACAGATCCTGTTCGGGATGGTTTCCCCTCCGGCCTCAAGCGGCTTCCCCAGTTCCGTAAGGCTCTCCTGCACAGGCAGATCCATCCCGTGCTTCCGAAGCGTTTCAGCAAACGCTGCCGAGGACTGGTTGCCTGTGATTCCGGGTTTCTGTTCCATCTGAAAGCATCTCCTTCCCCGGGTCTTTCCGGCCCATATCTGAGCTTCCGTTACCCGTTCTGAACGGTTGATGTCCCTGCGCCTTTTCCGCGCCTCAGATTCCCGCGCGAAGGTTCCGGACCGTTTTTCTTTCCAGAGACAGATCGCTGAAGAAACGCAGGCCGCCCTCCCCGGCCGGGCTCTGCGCCTCAATACCCACCTTTACGCTTTCACCGACAGGAAGGCGGAACAGGCGGACCATGTCAAACCTTTCTCCGTCAAGTGAATAATGCACACAGAATATGTCCCCGACCCGCACAATCTGCAGCCATACTTCATCCCGTTCAATATTGCATCCGTTCGCGTCATCCGAGACCTGATCGGTCACTACGCACACGACGGCTGTGGTGCCGAAGTCAGACTTCTCAAAAGCCGCCTTTGCCCACATTTTCTCATCCCTGATGACCATCAGGGCGCAGGCGTCATAGGTATACCGGTGATTCGGCCGGATCCTGGCCCGGAAAACGAAATCACCCCTGACCTCCGTATAGAAAAACGGCGCGTTGGCCACAGGCTCCGGCAGAACACCGTTTTCAGGGATCGGATTGTTGAACCAGTCCGTTTTCGGGGGCGCGGCAATCGCCAGCTCTCCGTTTGTTTCAATCATCCGGCTTTCATTAAGCCATTTCCATTCCCTGTAATCCATCTTTATCGTAATCCTCCGTATTCTGTTTTCATTTGGGGAACCGCCAGCCTGGCGCGGTCTGTATCCTGTATTTTACGCTCTGAAGTTCACTCTAAGTCAAGATAAGATTCGCTCCGTGTCCGGTTCGGATATGATTTTCGCGTGAATCAACTGTTGACTTCATGCGGACTCTAAGGTGTATGCTTGCCGCAGAATATCGGAAAAGAGATCAGAAAAGGAGGACTCCCATGAAAAAGCAGGCGTTCAATCCCTATCTGCCCAGTTATGAATATATCCCGGACGGCGAACCCCGGGTATTCAACGGCCGTCTCTATATCTACGGCAGCCATGACCGCTTCAACGGAGAGGTTTACTGCGCCAACGACTATGTCTGCTGGTCCGCGCCGGAAGATGATCTTTCCGACTGGCGCTATGAAGGCGTCATATACAAAAAAACGCAGGACCCCCGGAATCCGGACGGGTCGCATGCGCTTTGGGCACCGGATGTCTGCCGTGGAAATGACGGAAAATACTACCTGTATTACTGCCTGGATTTCCTGAAGGAAATCGGTGTGGCCGTCGCGGATGAACCGGCCGGTCCTTATGAGTTCCTGGATTTCGTACGCTATCCCAACGGTGATATTCTCGGTTCCCGCCCGGGAGAGATCCGGCAGTTCGATCCGGGCATCTTTATCGACGATGACAGGCGGATCTATCTTTTTTCCGGCAACAGCCCCCGCTACAAGCTGACACCGGTGGATAAGGACAGCCTCAAGATGGAGCTGGAGCAGGACATGATCACGGTCAAGGACGGCCCGTATCACAACCTGCCCATCATCAACGACGCGGACGGCACGGAATATGAGGCGCATCCCTTCTTTGAAGCCAGCTCGGTCCGCAAGATCAACGGAAAATACTACTTCATCTATTCTTCCTGCTGGATGCATGAGCTCTGCTGGGCAGTGGCGGACTCGCCCCTGGGGGATTATCACTTCGGCGGCGTGCTTGTCTCCAACGCGGATATCGGCGCGAACGGCAATACCGAAGCCCTCAACTACCGCGGCAACACCCACGGAAGCGTGGCGCTGGTCAACGGGAAATGGTACGTCTTCTATCACCGGCAGACCAACCGGCACTTCTTCTCGCGCCAGGCCTGCGCCGAGGAAATCTTCTTTGACGGCGAAGCCTTCCATCAGGCGGAAATCACATCCTGCGGCCTGAACGGCGGGCCCCTGAAGGATGAAGGCACCTATGAAGCCCGTATTGCCTGCCATCTGTACAGCAAAAACGGCACCACCGAAAGCCTGCCGGACCAGCAGGACGGGAACCATCCCGCCTTCACCCAGGAAGGAGAGGACCGGGAGGACAATCCCAACCAGTACATCAGCAATATGACAGACGGTGCCACCGCCGGATACCGCTGGTTTGATTTCCGGACAGCCAGGGAGATTACGGTGGAGGTCAGGGGCACCGCGGACGGATATTTTGTGGTGCGGGACGGCCGGAACGGACCGGAAGCCGCGCGGATCAGGATCGCCCCCTCCGAAGAATGGACCTCCTGTTCCGCGCCGCTCTCCATCGGAAAAGGGAAGCACGCCCTCTACTTCACTTATGAAGGTACAGGCGCGGCCGACTTCAGATCCTTCCGTTTCGGGAACTGATCCGGCGGTTTACTCCTTCCGGAAGCGTTCAAACCAGCGTTTTTTTCTTTCTTCTGTTTCCTCCGCAGAAAGCATGGATGATGCGCTGAAGGCGGTTTTCCAGGCTGGCAGCCGGAACTGGAGCGAAGACCTCGCCGCGTTTTCCTATCATGAATTGTGCTTCGCGCTGGATTACCAGTACGGCCTGAAGGATATTCACGGCATCGAAAGCTTTGATAAACTGTTTGATGAAACCGGGCTGAAGGCGGATTTCCTGAGCACAGACGCCTCAAAAGCGGATCAGGCCCTGTACCGGCTGATCTATTTCTTCCTGGGGGACCAGCACAGCCAGCTCACTGCGCTGTCCCCCATGACGGACCGGGAAGCGCTGACGGAGTTCATCAACGGGCTGTACTGAATCATACATCCCGCGTCCGTCTCTTTCCCCGGTTTTCAGGCATATAACAAAGTCCCGGCCCATGGCCGGGACTGCTTTTGTCATGGACTCTTATTCTGCCGCCGGAAGCTTACGGAGAGCGTTGTCCGGACTCACCGTCAGGTCACCGACGTTTTCCGGCCGGACCAGGACCACAGTCTTCGCCATATCATAAGCCTGCTGATCCGGAGCAGCTTACCAGGGATACGGTTCTCCCGTGTGGGTAATAAACACGGGACCGTCTTTGTCATGCCGTTTGGTTTCAAACAGGCAGCGCAATGTTTCCGCGTGTTCATAGGGATCAAGAGGCGCTTCATGATTGTCCGGATTCGTCCTGATCCAGCCGGGATGGATACAGATAATGTTCAGATCAGGCTCGTTTTTGAAGTAATTGTGCATGGTCATGGTCAGCATATTCAGAGCCGCTTTTTCCGTGCCGTAGTCCAGGTAGAATGTACGGTAACATTTCCCGATGCTGCCGGCCTCGGAGGATATATTGACCACAAGCGCGCCGATCCTGCTTTTTCGCAGCAGCGGCAGAAACGCTTTCAGCACACGGATCGGGCCGACCGCACCGACATTGACCGCCGGTGCAATCAGGTCAAGATCAAAATCCGGCAGTTCCTTCATGGTGTCCGCGGAAGCCGTGGTGGCGTTGTTGATAATCAGATCAATACAGGATGTCAGGGTCTCCGCTTCCCGGGCTGCCGCGTTGACCGACTCTGTGGAAGCGATGTCCATTGTCAGGATATGCAGGCGGTCGGGATACTCCTGCTTCAGCGCCTCCAGCGCTTCGGACGGGCGGCGGACGGAAGCGAAAACACAGTCCCCGTTTTCCAGATAGCGCTTCACCAGGTTGAATCCCAGGGCATAAGGCCTGCCGGTGCCGGTAATCAGAACTGTCTGTGGCATTTCTTTTCTCCTCCTTATTTTCAATAATACATATCAAAACCGTTTTCCAGAGCTTCCGCGTAGGTTTTCCCGGCTTCATACAGCGCGGGCAGGATATAATCCCGGTTGTACCGGCCCACGGAGATCCGGTCGTAGGCGCGCATTCCCATATGCACAAGGCCTCTCTCCAGCTGCTGCAGGCATTCCAGGGTTCCCCTGCCGGTACCTCCCGCGCAGGCAACCAGTACACACCGTTTTTCCGCGAGGGCATGGCTGAAAACAGCATCACAGCGGCGGAGCCTGTCAAAAAACGCTTTGAGGCATTCGGTCATATCAGACCAGTAGACCGCGCTGATCCAGACAATCCCGTCCGCTTCTGCCAAAGTCCGGTAAATTTCCGCGAAATCATCCTGAATGACGCAGCTTCCTTTTGTGCGGCAGGTTCCCCATCCGTTTCCGCAGGCCCTGCAGTGTTCAATCTTCCGGCGGTTCAGGTGGATTTCCTCAACCTGAACATCCGCGTCCGCCAGACCTTCCAGGATCCGGTTCTTCGCGGATGCGGTCAGACCGTCCTCATTCGGGCTGGACCATATAATCACAACTTTTTTCATATTCAGCGCCCCCTGCTTTTTTTCTTATTCTAAACGTTAAAGTTCACTTGAAGTCAAGGCAAATCTGTCAGAAGCCGAAGCGGTAACGCATGCCAATGATATTCCCTGAACCTGAAAGACCCGGCCTGCCTTTCGCGGCAGCCGGGTCTTTTCCTTATGCGCATGCGCAGCTGTTATCCGGCGTAATGGTCATAGATCCGGTTCCGCCGCAGCCGCTCCTCCAGAGGCAGCTTTTCGATATCCCCGATCTCGTGATACCCGAAAGTGTCCACAAACCGTGAGGCGGGATCCACTTCCACATAGGTACACCACGGCAGCCAGTGATAGCGGCTGCGGTATTCCTGCTCGCTGAAATGGGCGCCTTCGTTAACCAGGCCGGGATAGCGGTATCCGCAGCTGCCGTCAGTATCATTCGCCTGCTTGCAGTTGCAGTTCAGGAACTCTGCAAAATCACAGTAATGCCTGTCGCCTGTCAGCAGATACAGCCGGTAGTAAGTATAGCTGCACGCGGCCATATAGATATCCCCGCCTGCCGTGCCGACGGAAACATTGCTCTGGCCGCTGATATGATACCGGTTGAAAGGATGGGCAGGATAGGGATTGTAAACCGGGAAATCCCAGACAAAAGTAAAGGTCTCAGTATAATCCGCGGCGCCGCAGGCTGCCTCCAGCCATTTCCGTTCCCCGCTGATATCATACAGCGCCATATAGGCGAACATGGCGTAGATTCCGGATTCCTTATCCATGATATCAGAGGTGTCGCAGGGACCGCCCCGGTACTCAAAACCCTCGTACTGATGAATCCGGGACCATTCTCCGGCCCGCTCGGCCGTCCGGAGATACCGGTCCTGTTTCGTTACAAGATACAGCTGGACCAGGAAGCGGACAACGCACTGGGTGCTGGCTTTGGAATCCATGCAGCAGGACCCGTCATCCTGATAGGAGCGGTAAAAACTGCCGTCCTCATTCTGGGCGCCGACCAGCCACTCCGCGGTGCGCACACAGTAATCCAGCCAGCTTTCATGCAGGATGCCGCGTTTCTTCTCAAAAACATAGGCATCCAGGATCGCTTCCATCCCGTCACCGATCTGCCGCACCCAAAGGGGCTGCGGTTCGCTCCGGTGCGCCGACAGGTGGACCCACAGCCGCGGGAACCCCGCGTCAGTCATGGTATGTTCCGCCCAGAAGTTCAGAATTCCCAGACCTTTCTTCACCGCTTCCGCGTCCTCCTGAAGCCTGCCCCAGCGGAGAAGCTGGTATCCGATCCCCGCCTGCTGGCCCACGAAACCGATTTCCGCTGAGAAGGAGTTTGGATCAAAATCAGGCAGCTGGGCAACAAAGGGCGTGCCCCAGGCCTCACCGAACTGCCTGGTCACATCCTTCAGGAAACGCATCATATGCTCATACAGCTGCCCGTTGTCCACCTCGAAGAGCCGGTCCTTCAGCCGGGCATAAACCTGCCGCCAGGTATCACGGAGCATGAGGCCGAAACTTTCGTACCGGTCAAACGCCGCGGCAACGGCATACCGCTGGACAAAGCCTGCCCGCATGGGGTGAACCCAGGTAATATTGCTGAGGGGCTGCCCGGTGCTGACCGGCCCCCAGTTCCGGTAAGGCTGCTGCCCGTTGACCGCCGGATAAATATAATCAATGGAGACCCCGTCGCACTGCGCGTCCGGCAGCGGCGTCGCCATCATATGCCCGTAATAGGTATAGGTCAGCGCCTCCGGCCGCGCTTTGCTGACACCGAAGGAACCAACCGTTATCAATGGATCCACATAGGCGTAGTTTTCCGTGGTGGTACGGTCCAGGGACGGGAGAGTCGCGTCCGCCTCCCAGCGAGACAGCGAAACCGTCTCCCCGCTTTCCTTATGCTGCATGGCAAACATGGGCAGGCCGGAATAGGTTTCTTTCCGCCAGTAATACTGCAGATCCATGTTTTTCCCCGGCGCGAAATCCGCCGCGTACTCATTGTCCCGGTACCACTGTCCGGGACTGAAATAATCAAAGTCCCTCAGCTCGTCTGAAACCGCCTGGTAAAAGGAAATCTTTGTCTGGAAGCCCAGGTCGTCATCACTGCTTTTCCGCACCTCCGCCTCCCGGGCAATCTTCAGCGTTCCGCCGCTGACCGACCAGATGTCGCGGACAGCGATCTCCGATCCGTTTTTCGTGATGAAGAGGCTTTCCCCTGTCACGGTGCCGTCCTGCTCCCCGACCCGGTCATAGGCGATATCCCTGAATTCGTTGATCGCGCCGTAGGTCTTGACGGAAACATAAACCGGGCGGTGATTGAAATACAGCAGCTTTCCACCCCGGCTGACCTGAACCCCTCCGTTGATAAAACTTACTTCATAGGCTCCGAGACTGATCTTCATCCCATACGCTCCTTCCGCCGGGCAGGCCTTTATTCCGATTTGATTGTTCAGCGCTCTGTTTTTCAGGTATTGTACCGTATGCAGTCAACTCTAAGTCAATAGGAAGCCGAAAAAAATACGGTTTGCTGATTTATCCTCTTGACGGAACCGGACTTGAATGATTTATGATAAACACAGCCTGAAACCGGAAAAAGGGGAAGATACAGATGCGGATCCTGAACTTCGGTTCCCTGAACCTCGATTATGTTTATACAGTGGAGCGCTTTGTGCAGCCCGGTGAAACCCTGGCGGCCCTGTCCAGGGCAGTGAAAGCCGGCGGCAAGGGGCTGAACCAGTCCATCGCACTGGCCCGGGCCGGGGCCCCCGTCTGTCACGCCGGCTGTATCGGGGCCGGCGGCGACATGCTGCGGCAGACCCTGGAAACGAATGGTGTGGATACGGAATTTCTCCTTTCGGTCCCGGAAATGCAGGGCCATACGGTCATCCAGGTTGACGCCGAAGGGGAAAACTGCATCCTGCTTTACGGAGGCTCCAACCGGTGTGTTCCGGAAGACCATATCCGGAATGTAATCAGCCGTTTCGGACCGGATGACTGGCTGATCCTCCAGAATGAAATCAACTGCCTTCCGCTGATTGTGGAGCTCGCTTCCGCCAGGGGCATGCACATTATCCTGAACCCGTCCCCCTTTGACCGCGCCGTCAGCGACCTGGATCTGTCAAAACTCAGCTGGCTCCTGGTCAACGAGATCGAGGCGGAACAGCTGACCGGGGAAAAGGAACCGGAAAAAGTCCGGGAAAAGCTCCGCGGGCAGTACGGCGGCCTGTCACTGCTGATGACTCTCGGCAGCCGGGGCAGTATTGCCTGGTGTACTGACGGCGGAACGGAAATCTCCCACCGGGAGGAAGCGCCCCGCGTGAAACCCGTTGATACCACTGCCGCCGGGGATACCTATACGGGGTTTTTCATCTCCGGCCTGATGGAAGGCCTGCCTCTTCCCGTCTGCATGCGGAGGGCTTCCCGGGCCGCCGCCATCGCCGTAACCCGGCCGGGCGCCGCTGACTCCATTCCCTGGAAGAATGAACTGGATACTGTCGGTATAAGCGAATAAAAAGCAAACCGGAGGAACAGCAATGAGCAGGATCAATAGTAGGGTTTGTTGCTGCCGGGAATATCTGTAACACTGTGTGCCAGGATCTCATTGTTAAAGGTGTCCAGAAGGAGTGTCCATTCCCAATACTTTTTCCCGACCTTTAATACCGTCATATCAGAGACAACGATTGAGGCAGGTCTGGATGCATTCCAACAACCACGTACTTCATTGGAGAATACTTGATGTTCGTCTCCCGGCGGCCGGTAGGTACACTTTCTTGAATGGGAATAATCGCATTTTGACTCTGTATATAACCATATATACTCAGTGACTTGGTTTTGCAGGCATTCTATGGAATGACCTGCAATATTATTTTATTGTGTTGCCAGCTAACTTCTCTGTTCTCAAACAATCTGCTTCCCTGTTCAATTGCTATTCCGGAGATTTGTATATAGAAGACCCTTTCACTATAATTCCAGGGCATCATTTCATCTTGACAGTACGATAATATCGTATATAATTATATCGAAGAGTTGCTTTATATGGAGGCCTGTGATGACACGAGAATTCGTTTATACAGAACCATTCCGTAAATGTTGGAAAGCAATGGGGCTCTCGGAGGATGACCTGAAAAAACTGGAAGAAATTCTTCTGGAGAATCCCCAATTGGGAGATGTCATTGAAGGAACCGGCGGTGCACGCAAAATGCGGATTCAGATTGAGAATCGTGGAAAATCCGGCGGCGGTCGTGTGATCTATGTTGATGTGTTTGAGAAAGAAAAACTGTACTTCCTGCTTGCCTATCCGAAAAATGTCCAGGATAACCTGACCCCGGATCAGAAAAAGCAGGTGCGTAAATTGGTTGAAGCAATCAAAAAGGAGTGAAATCCATGGAAGATATCAAGTTCGAGTCCTCTTTATCTCAGCAGGAGATGAAAGAAAACTTCGCTGATTTTGACTTCTTTGACGGACTGATGGAAGGCTTGACCGAAGCATTGGCTCATTCCAAAGGCAAAGCAACCGCAGAGACCTTTTCACGAAAAAGATCCCTGCCGGATGTTAATGTAGCTGAAATCAGAAGTACATTGAACATGACGCAGCGGAGCTTCGCATCCATGTTGGGAGTTTCTCCCCGCACAGTTGAATCCTGGGAGGCCGGAAGAACAACTCCGACCCCGACAGCAAAAAAACTGTTGTACCTGATCCGGGAAGATCATCGCCTGGCTCAAAGACTTATGGAAGCATAACCCAACCACGGCAACTCTGTTGAAGCAATCAGAAAGGAAATGCTATGAGTGATCGAATTCCCACGCCTACCATGGGAGAAATCCTCACGGAAGAATTTATGATTCCGATGAATCTGACCGCATATAAGCTTGCGCACAGCATTCATGTGCCGACTTCCAGGATTCAGGACATTCTCCATAACCGGAGAAAGATCACAGCCGACACTTCCATCCGTCTGGGACGTTTCTTCGGAGTATCGGATCGGTTTTTCCTGGATATGCAGAACGATATTGAAGTTCGGGAACTGATCGTCAAGCTGGATGGAGACATCACTACGATCAAGCCCTATGCGGCAGCCGCCATGTGATCCGGGTGTGGCAACATTTTGGCAACAGAAAATCTGATAGCCCATGCTTCATGGACAAGAGCCGCGGTTTCTTCCCGCGGCTCTTGTCAGTTCCAGCTGATATTTTTCTCAATGATCCGGACCAGGTTTTCCAGGCCCTGCCGGTCCTCTTCGCCGAACCGGTTCAGCGCCGGGCTGTCAATATCCAGCACAGCCTTCACTTCCCCATCCCCGTGAACTGGCACCACAATCTCCGACCGGGAAGCGCCGTCACAGGC
>Ga0265298_10002348_pt1 | contig 26475 bp, 23 predicted proteins | sample AusTroGonzalo_MG_3_FD_193486 | JGI IMG/M metagenome (GOLD analysis project Ga0265298, IMG submission 193486) | Bovine rumen microbial communities from tropical cattle in Woodstock, Queensland, Australia - Gonzalo_01 | ecosystem: Host-associated > Mammals > Digestive system > Stomach > Rumen ...
CCGTGTGCCAGGTATTGCAGAAGGGTTACATGATCGGGGACAAGGTGCTCCGGCATGCGATGGTCAAAGTTGTGCCTGAATGACGCTATGCGTCTTCGGAAATAAATGATATCAATCCAAATTTCAGAATAAACAGGAGGGAAAGACAATGAGTAAGATTATCGGAATTGACCTGGGAACCACCAACAGCTGCGTAGCCGTGATGGAGGGCGGACAGCCCACCGTGATCGCCAACGCCGAAGGCAGCCGGACTACCCCGTCCGTCGTCGCCTTTACCAAGGACGGAGAACGCCTGATCGGCCAGGTGGCCAAGCGCCAGGCCGTAACCAATCCGGACCGGACCGTGATCTCCATCAAGCGTGAGATGGGCACCACGTACAAGGTCAACATTGACGGAAAACAGTATACTCCTCAGGACATCAGCGCAATGATTCTGAGCAAGATGAAGGAAACGGCCGAGAGCTATCTGGGCGAGAAGGTTACCCAGGCGGTTATCACCGTGCCGGCATACTTCAACGACAGCCAGCGGCAGGCGACCAAAGACGCCGGCCGGATCGCCGGACTGGAAGTGCTGCGGATCATCAACGAGCCGACAGCAGCCTCTCTGGCCTACGGCCTGGATAAGGAAGAAAACCAGAAGATCCTGGTGTACGACCTGGGCGGCGGCACCTTCGATGTCAGCATCCTGGACATCGGCGACGGCGTGTTCGAAGTGCTGAGCACCAACGGCAACACCCGGCTGGGCGGCGACGATTTCGACCAGCGGATTATTGACTATGTGGCCGACCAGTTCAAGAAAGAGAACGGCATCGACCTGAAACAGGACAAGATCGCATGCCAGCGGCTGAAGGAAGCCGCCGAAAAGGCCAAGATCGAACTGAGCGGCACCACAACCGCGAACATCAACCTGCCCTTCATCACCGCGGATGCTACCGGACCGAAACATCTGGACGTGACGCTGACCCGCGCGAAGTTTGACGAGCTGACCAGCGATCTGGTTGACGCGACGGTTGAACCGATGCGGAAAGCCCTGAAGGACGCCGGACTGAGCGTGGACCAGATCAACAAGGTGATCCTGGTCGGCGGCAGCACCCGGATCCCCGCCGTGCAGGAAGCGGTCAAGAAAGTAACCGGGAAGGAGCCTTTCAAGGGCATCAACCCGGATGAGTGCGTAGCGATCGGCGCGGCTATCCAGGGCGGCGTGCTTGGCGGCGAAGTCAAGGACGTGCTGCTGCTGGACGTGACGCCCCTGAGCCTGGGCCTTGAGACGGAAGGCCACATCTTTACCAAGCTGATCGAGCGGAACACCACGATCCCGACCAGCAAGAGCCAGGTATTCTCCACGGCAGCGGACGGCCAGACCACGGTCGAGATCCACGTACTGCAGGGCGAGCGTCAGATGGCTTACGACAACAAGACGCTGGGCCGCTTCCAGCTGACCGGTATCGCACCGGCTCCCAGAGGCGTGCCGCAGATCGAAGTCACCTTCAGCATCGACAACAACGGTATCGTGAACGTGTCCGCCAAGGACAAGGCGACCAACAACGAGCAGCAGATCACCATCACCGCCAGCACCAACCTGAGCGAAGAAGAGATCAACCAGCGCGTGAAGGAAGCCGAACAGTTCGCGGAGCAGGACAAGAAGCGCAAGGAAGAGGTTGAAACCCTTAACCGCGCCGACAGCCTGATCTACGAGACCGAGAAGACGATGCGCGAAAACGGCGACAAGCTGAGCGAAGAAGACAAGAATACGGTGCAGGCCGAGATCGACGCCTTCAAGAAAGTGCGCGAAGGCAACAACGCGGACGAGATCAAGAACGCGATGGAAGGCTTCACCCAGAAGGTTTACGCGGTGTTCGGCAAGCTGTATCAGCAGCAGGGCGGCGCACAGGGCGATCCCATGAACGGCGCCGGTCCCGAGGCGGGCACCACCAACGATGACGGCAGTGTGAACGCTGACGGCAGCGTAGAGTAACCGGAACGATTCGGGAAACATTTAGTCTGGCAGGCAGGCCCGCCCCGGAAACGAGGTGGGCTTGCTTTGAGGAAGAAGGTGAGAAGGCTGTATGGCGAACAAGCGTGACTACTACGAGGTGCTCGGCGTCAGCAAAAACGCGACGGACGACGAGATCAAACGCGCGTACCGGAAGAAGGCCAAGGAATGCCATCCAGACCTGCATCCGGACGATCAAGGCGCCGTGGAGCGCTTCAAGGAACTGAACGAAGCCAACGAGGTACTGTCGGATCCGGACAAGCGGGCCCGGTATGACCAGTTTGGCTTTGAAGACCCGATGGCCGGAATGGGCGGCGGCGCGGGCAATCCTTTCAGCGGCGGCTTCGGCTTCGGCGGAATGGGCGATATTTTTGACCAGCTGTTCAACGGCGGCATGGGCACGAGAACCGCCCGGAACCAGGGTCCTGTACAGGGAAATGATCTGCGGTATGAACTGAAGATCACTTTTGAAGAAGCGGCCAAAGGATGCGAGAAGAGCTTCGAAATCTTCCGGAACGAGCTGTGCGAGACCTGTAAGGGCAGCGGTGCGAAACCCGGGACCAGTCCGGTCACCTGTACATCCTGTAAGGGCACCGGACAGATCCGGCAGTCCGCCGGATGGATGACCACGGTCAGGACGTGTCCGGTCTGCGGCGGCAGCGGCAAAATGGTCAAGGACAAGTGCCAGAGCTGCGGCGGAAGCGGCAGAACGCGGAAAAAGCGGACCGTCACCGTGAAGGTGCCCGCCGGTATCGACGACGGACAAACGATCATCATGAACGGTCAGGGCGAGCCCGGCATGCGCGGCGGACCGAACGGTGACCTGTACATTGTGGTCGGCGTGAAACCGCACAAGCTGTTCAAGCGCGACGGATTTAACCTGTTGCTGGATTTCCCGATCAGCTTTGTGACCGCTACCCTGGGCGGGGACGTGGAAGTACCGACGCTGAGCGGGCCGATCAAATACCGCATTCCGGAAGGAACCCAGCCGGGGACCGAATTCCGGATCAGGGAAGCGGGCGTCCAGAAACTGAGAGGCAGCGGAAAGGGAGATCTGATCCTGAAGGTCAAGGTGGAGGTTCCCAAGAGGCTGAACAACAAACAGAAGGAATTGCTGAGGCAGTTTGACGCGACAACCAGCGACAAACAGTATGATAACCGTAAAGGGTTTATGGAGCGGGTGAAAGAACTGTTCCAGTAAAGTGAGAAGCAGGCCTTGAAGGTCTGCTTTCTCTTTTGGTACAATAGGGGGCAATATGGCGGAAGGAGGGTTGGACATGGTCAGGACGGGATGGCAGCAGACGTGGGTCCGGATTTTGACGACGGCGCTGACTATATTCGTGATGGCCATGATTTTCAATTTATCCACCCAGACCGCAGAACGGTCGGATGCTACCAGCGGCTTTATTTCCAATGCGGTTATTTCCGTGATGTATCAGAATTATCCATCAGAAACACCGGAACGCAGGCAGGAAATCTATGACAGCGTTCAGCATGTGGTACGGAAATGCGCACACTTCAGCGAATACACCCTGCTGGGTTTCCTGATCAGGCTCTGTCTGGAAAGCTGGTTCGGACACCGGATCAGAAAGCGGAACGGGCTGATGCTGCCGTCATTTGCCGTTGGCACGGTCTATGCCTTAACGGATGAATTACACCAGGTACTGATTGAAGGACGCAGCGGGCAGTGGACGGACGTCCTGCTTGACAGCTGTGGCGTACTATTCGGCGCGTTTCTCGGCAACAGGCTGATCACCGTGCTGGAACGAAAAAAGAAAGGAGCCGAATAAGATGGCAATGAACATCGTACTGGTGCATCCGGAAATTCCGCAGAACACGGGAAACATCGCCAGGACATGCGCCGCAACAGGCGCGGTACTCCATCTGATCAGGCCGCTCGGGTTTGAACTTTCGGACAGATATCTGAAACGGGCCGGACTGGACTACTGGAATCTGATGGAGTATTATGTATATGACGATATCGGGGCTTTTTTCCGCGAACATCCCGGCGTACGATGCCATTACGCGACGACCAAGGCACCGAGAGGATACCATGAAGCAGCATATGCGGACGGGGATTTCCTCGTCTTTGGCTGCGAAACCCGGGGGCTGCCGGAAAATCTGCTGGAAAAAGCGTATGACCGGTGCATCCGGATCCCGATGAGGAGTGAAGCAAGGAGCCTGAACCTTTCCAACTCCGTGGCGATCGTTTTGTATGAAGCGCTGCGGCAGAACGGATTTCCCGGCCTGAGCGCGGAAGGCAGGCTGACCGGGCGGGAAGAGCAGGGAGCGCCCTGGCTGGACTATGTATAGAAAAACCGACCCCGGAAAGAGCGGAGGTGAAGGGAATGGCGCTGTTCAGATCCAAACAGAAGTTTGAGGATGATACATACGAGCCTGAGGAAGAGGAATATGACGACGGGTTCGATGAGCTGAACGAAGAGGAAGAACCGGAACCTGATCCGGAGATCCAGAAAGAACAGAAAAGAGACCGCTTCCGGCTGGCAGTCGGGGCAGGGAATCTGGTGGCCATTATCGGCGGGACAGTGGCGATTCTTTTGCTGCTGACACTGCTTTTCAATATGATCTATTTTGTGATAAACGATATGGGGAGAAGTTTTACGCTGTTCCAAGCGAATAATTAGTTATGAAGAACCGGATTTATCTGGATTATGCGGCTACGACGCCGGTGGCGGGGGAAGTATTGGAGACGATGCTGCCTTATTTTTCCGAATGCTGGGGAAACGCCTCCGCCGTATATGCTACCGGGCGGGAAGCACGGCGGGCTGTAGAAGACGCCCGGAAAGCCGTCGCGGCCGCGATCGGCGCGCAGCCGCAGGAAATATACTTTACCTCCGGCGGGAGCGAGAGCGACAATACGGCGATCTGCGGGACGGCCCGCGCGCTGAAGGAAAAGGGAAAGCACATCATTACCACCGCGATCGAGCATCACGCGGTGCTGAATCCATGCAAACAACTTCAAAAGGAAGGCTTTGAAGTTACTTTTGTGATGCCTGACCGGGAAGGAAGGATTGACCCCGAAAGCATCCGGAAGGTGATTCGGACGGACACCATCATTGTCAGCGTGATGACGGCGAACAACGAAATCGGGACTATCGAACCCGTCAGCGAGATCGGAAGGATCTGCAGAGAGAACGGGATTCTTTTTCATACCGACGCGGTTCAGGCGGTCGGCTCCATTTCGGTCAATGTGCAGGAAACCGGGTGTGACTTGCTGAGCCTGAGTGCCCATAAGTTTTACGGCCCCAAAGGAATCGGTGCCCTGTATATCCGGGAAGGGACGAGGCTGAACCCGCTGATTGCAGGCGGCGAACAGGAAAGAGGCCTCCGAGCCGGCACCGAAAACGTACCCGGGATTGCCGGACTCGGAAAAGCAATTGCAATGGCCGGGGAAAACGCGGAACAGAACGCTGTCCATATGCGCAGGATGCGGGACCGACTGGTCAAGGGGATTCTCTCTTCTGTTCCGGAGGCAGTTCTGAACGGGCCGAAAGAGGACCGACTGCCGAACAACTGCAGCTTCCGCTTTGACGGAATTGACGGAGAGGCGCTGCTGCTGCGGCTGGACCTTGCCGGGATTGCCGCATCCGCCGGAAGCGCCTGCACGGCAGGGAGCCGGGAAGTCAGCCATGTGCTGAAGGCGATCGGACTGACGGAAGCGGAAGCGAAGAGCAGCCTCCGGCTGACGACGGGAATTTATACGACGGAAAATGAAGTTGACGAAACGGTAAAGGTGATTGGGGAGATTGTGAAGGATTTGCGGAATATGTACAAGAGATAAAAAGAGATTTCCTCAACAAATTTGGGTTGACAGGGATTAAATTCCTCCATTTTGGTCGGAATGACAAGCCTTTCTGAAAGTAAAACATGAAAAAGACACAGAGAAAGCGGAAAATGTTGTATTATACTTACAACAGAAGATGTTTCTGACTAATTTTTTACGGAGGATGACAAGACATGAAGAAACTGATTGCATTGCTGCTGAGCCTGGTTATGGTCTTCGCGATGACGACCGCCCTGGCTGACGGACTGACCTTCACCACCGGCGGAACCGCGGGTACCTATTTTGCCTATGGCACCGTGCTGGCTAACTATGTCAGCAACAATTCCGATGTGGCTGTGACGGCTGTGGCCGGCACCGGATCCGCAGACAACATTGACGCACTGGATATCGAAGACGCGCAGCTGGGCTTCGTGCAGAACGACGTTGCCAATTACGCGCTGAACGGCATCCGTTTCGAGCGTTACGAAGGCAAGCCTGTGGATTCTTTCACCGCGCTGGCCGCTCTCTACACCGAGACCGTGCAGCTGGTTACCTGCAACCCCGACATCAAGAGCGTCGCGGACCTGAAGGGCAAGAACGTTTCCATCGGTTCTTCCGGATCCGGCGTGTACTTCAACGCGATGGATTTCCTGGCCGCCTATGACATGACCGAAGCGGACATCAACCCGCAGTACCTCTCTTTCGGCGATTCCGCCGAGGCACTGAAGGACGGCAAGATCGACGCGGCATTCGTCGTCGCCGGTGCTCCGACCCCCGCCGTGACCGACCTGGCCACCAGCAAGGACACCTATCTGGTCTCCCTGGATGCAGATCATGTGAAGAAGCTGCAGGAGATCTCTCCCGTGTACGCCGAGAGCGTTATTCCCGCCGGCACCTACAAGAATCAGGATGCTGACGTAGTAACCGTGGGCGTTAAGGCTACGATCATCGCCAACGGACAGGTGAGCGACGAGCAGGCCTACACAATCGTAAAGACGATCTTCGATGGCAAGGACGCCATTACCGAAGCGCATGCCAAGGGCGCTGATCTGGACCTGGACTACGCGTCCAGCTGCGGTCTGCCTTATCATGCCGGCGCCGCGAAGTACTTCGCTGAGCAGGGCATCACTGTGGAAACCAAGTAAGGGTAAGACCGGGAATCCGCGTGTCACAACGCGGATTCCCATTTCCTTTTTTTGTTTATGAGAATGATAATGAGGAGTGCCGTCTGTGAGTAACAAAGATAAAGAGCTGATCCCCGAAACAGTGAACGAGGAACAGAATATCGAGGCGAACGTTGATGAGATCATGCGCAAGTATGACCGGGAGAGCAACACGCGCGTCTGGGTAGGCTGGCCCAAAACGGTCGTCGGGATTATCCTGGCGCTGTTTTCCCTGTTCTGCATCTACGTTACCCTGTTCGCCAATTTCCTGGAGCAGGTTCGGCTCAGTTCCTTCCTGGGGCTGGTCATTGTGATGGGCTATCTGACCTATCCGGCCAAAAAAGGGAAGATGCAGCCCAACTATATGCCCTGGTATGATATCCTGCTAATGGTGCTGGGCGCCGCATCTTTCTTCTACTATACGTTCAACGCGAGCACGCTGCTGAACACCGGAATGAAGGCGAAGCTGCAGGACCCCGTATATATTATTGCGGGTATCATCGGGCTGATCGTGCTTGCCGAACTGTGCCGCAGAAGCGTCGGCCTGCCGATCCTTTGCGTCGCGGGCGCGTTCCTGGCTTACACGATCTTCTGGTATGTGAAAGACGGGAAGATGCTGGCGAAGATCGTGCACGAGCTGTTCTACAACGAGAACGGTATCCTTTCCACACCGATCAACGTGTGTTCCAAGTATATCGTGGTGTTTATCATCTTCGGGGCATTCCTGGAAAAAACCGGTATATCCACCTATTTCATTGAACTGGCAAACGGACTGACCGGGCGCTATTCCGGCGGTCCGGCGAAGGTCGCGGTCGTTTCTTCCGCCCTGTGCGGTATGGTTTCCGGATCTTCCGTGGGCAACACAGTGACCACCGGCTCGATCACGATCCCGATGATGAAAAGGACCGGATACGACAAGAACTTCGCCGGCGCCGTGGAAGCGGCAGCCTCCACCGGCGGACAGATCATGCCGCCGATCATGGGCGCAGCCGCCTTCCTGATGGCTGATTACCTCGGCGTACCGTATTCCGACATCATTACCCGGGCAATCCTGCCGGCCTGCCTGTATTTCCTGGGTGTGTTCCTTTCCGTGCATCTGGAAGCAAAACGCCTGGGGCTGAAGGGCCTGAGTAAGGACCAGCTGCCGAGACTGAAGGAACTGCTGAAGGAAAGCTATCTGCTGCTGCCGCTGGCGATCCTGATTTACCTGGTCTGTTCCCAGACGATGACGATGCAGAGCTCCGCAGCCTGGTCAATCATTGCAACGATCGTGGTTGGCGTGGTTTCCAACTATCTCCGGATGCGGAAAGTACTGAAGATGGCCCGCGAGGGAGACCCGAACACACAGGCGGAAGCTGAAAAGGTGAACGCCCAGCAGTTCAGGATGATTCACATCTTTGAAGCACTGGAGAACGGCGGACGCAGCTGCATTTCCGTGGCGGTGGCCTGCGGTATCGCGGGCCTGATCGTTGGATGCCTGACAGTGACGGGGCTTGCGTCGACGGTGATCAACGCTATTGTGACGATCTCCCAGGGCAAACTATTCCTTGGACTTTTCCTGACGATGATCTGCTGTATCATCCTGGGAATGGGGATTCCGACCACGGCGACCTACTGCATCATGGCGTCTACCTGCGCGCCGATCCTGATTCAGATGGGTGTGCCGATGATCTGCGCACATTTCTTCGTGTTCTACTACGGTATCGTTGCTGATATCACACCGCCTGTGGCGCTGGCTGCCTATGCCGGATCGGCTATTTCCGGGGGCAGCCCGATGAAGACCGGTGTAAACGCGACAAGACTGGCTATTGCCGGATTTATCATTCCGTTTGTATTTGCACTGAGCCCGGACATGTTGCTTGTCAACACGACTTGGTATGAAGTGGTGCTGATCACAATTACCTCCATTATCGGAATGTACGGCGTTTGCTACGGATTGAGCGGATTCACGGACAGAGAGAGAAGCGGCAGCGGCCGCATCGCCGGTATCTGTATGCGGATCCTTTCCATCGCCGGCGGACTGCTGCTGATCTATCCCGGAACCGAAACAGATATATTCGGTATCGCGCTGGTCGGAGCAGTGATGATCTGGCGCCGTTTCGGGAATAAAGAGAAGAATTCACAAACCTAATTCATTTACCTACTAAGCCGCGCGAATGCGCGGTTTTTTTGTGCTTGTATCCTGATGGTGAAAACGGTATAATAAAATTTGGTATATTATGCCCGGAAAGGAGGCGAAAGGGTGTATTGTCAGGTGATTGTCGACATCGTTCACGAGAACGTGGCAAGCCCCTTTACCTATCGGATTCCGGACACGATGACCCTTGAACCCGGCCAGCGCGTCGCGGTCCCTTTTGGCCCCCGGGTAAAGGAAGGGATTGTGCTTGAACTGACGGAAGCGTGCGACCTGGATCCGTCCAGAATCCGGGAAGTTATCCGCCCGTTGGAGGATTACGCGGCAATCCCGCCGGAACTGATTGCCCTGGCCGGTGAAATGGCAGAGAAAGCTCACTGCCCGCTGGCGGAAACACTGCGGCTGATGCTTCCTGCCCAAATGCGGGGCGGCAGGGTTCACGTAAAGACAGAGCGGGTGATTCGGCTGTCAGTTTCACCGGAAGAAGCGGCTTACGCTGCTGAAGCGGAAAAGCGCGGGAAGAAACGCGCAGAGATTCTGCGGATCCTGTCCGAGAGGAAAGAGATCAGCGTCAAAGCGCTGGCGGAAACAGTGAAAGACCCGGCTGATGCTCTGAAGAAGCTTGCCACCGACGGACTCATTGAAATCTGTGAGACGGAGAGCCTTCGTACGCCCGGGGAGGCATTCGAAGCACCGGAGAATCCCGGGTTTACCCTGACCCCCGGACAGGAGGAAGCTCTGAGCGAGATCATACCGGCCCTGCAGGGAAAAGGCGGACGATTTCTGCTCCACGGCGTAACCGGCAGCGGGAAGACGGAAGTCTTCATGGAAGCGGTCCGGAAAACGCTGGCAATCGGAAAAAGCGCGATTATCCTGGTACCAGAGATCGCGCTGACGCCGCAGATGGTGGCCTGGTTCCGGGGCAGGTTCGGCCCGGTGGCGGCGGTCATTCATTCCCGGCTGAGCCCCGGGGAACGGTTCGACGAATGGCGCCGGATCCGCAGGGGGGACGCACGGGTTGTGATCGGCGCGCGAAGCGCAGTATTCTCCCCGGTAAGAGAACTGGGACTGATTGTCGTGGATGAAGAGCACGAGAGTACCTATTTCAGCGACCATCATCCGCGGTACGACGCACGGGAAGTGGCACTGAGCCGCTGCGAACGGGAAAAGGCCACCCTGATCCTGGCCAGCGCGACACCGAGCGTACTCAGTTTCGCAAAGGCAAGGCGCGGCGACTATATGCTGCTGGAAATGCCGAGAAGGGTCAACGACAGGCCGCTGCCTGAAGTGGAAGTGGTCGACATGCGGGAAGAACTGGAGAACGGCAACCGGACCGTGCTCAGCGGGACACTGAGGGCAGCGCTGAAGCAGTGCGCGGCCAAGGGCGAACAGGCGATGCTGCTAATGAACAGGCGGGGCTATAATTCCTTCGTTTCGTGCAGAAGCTGCGGGTATGTGGTCAAGTGCCCGAACTGCGACATCAGCATGACCTATCACCTCGGCGCGCAGGACGGACTGCTCCGGTGCCATTACTGCGGGCAGACCATGCCCCCGCCGGACAAATGTCCGGAGTGCGGAAGCCGGTATATCCGGTTCTTCGGCGCCGGCACGCAGAAGGTGGAAGAAGAAGTTCAGAAACTGCTGCCGGGCGTCCGGACGCTGCGGATGGATTACGATACGACCTCCGGCAAGGACGGGCACGGGAAGATCCTGGAGGAATTCCGCAGCGGGCAAGCCAGGATCCTGATCGGCACCCAGATGATCGCCAAGGGACTCGATTTTCCCAGGGTGACGCTAGTGGGCGTGGTGGCGGCGGATATGACGCTGAACCTGCCGGACTACCGGAGCCGGGAGAGGACCTTCCAGCTGCTGACGCAGGTGGCCGGCCGGGCCGGGCGCGGAGAGGAGCCGGGACGGGTGATCATCCAGACCTACAAGCCGGAGGATCCCGTCATCGGGTACGCGGCGATGCAGGATTACCGGTCCTTTTTTGAGGATGAGTTCCGAAGACGGCGAAACGGCCTTTATCCGCCCTTTACGCTGCTGGCACGGATTCTGGTGGAAAGCCCGAAGGAAGAAACCGTGGTCAGAACAGCCGGGATCCTGGAAAAGCAGGCAAGGGAGCAGCTGGAAGCGCATCCTGAATGGCAGAAGAAGGTGTTGCTGATGATGAACGACACGCCGTCGGTGAAGGTGCTGAGGGGGAAAACCCGAAGACACATTCTGATGAAGATGCTGGTCAGCAGGGAAGCAGATGAGCTGATTGCCGCGCTGACAGAGCTGGCAAGGGAGAAGTCTGATGAGGCCGATGTGTGGTTTGAGGTTAATCCGACAACAATGATGTGAAAAGGGATTTCGCGCCTGCGGGCGCGACCAGGGCTTTCCGATCGCCCTGGACCTTCGGCTATAAATATTTAGTATATTGCATATTAAATTGAAAGGTTAACGAAAAAATGGGAATTCGGAAGATTGTGGAAATCGGGGATGAGACGCTTCGGAAACACTGCAAGCCGCAGGAAAAGTTTGACCATCGGCTGCATGTGCTTCTGAAGGATATGGCGGATACGATGTACAAAGCGGAAGGCGTGGGACTGGCAGCTCCGCAGGTGGGAATTCTGCGCCGTGTTGCGGTGGTGGATGTCTCAGAAGACCACAGCGGTCTGCTGGAACTGGTGAATCCGGAAATCATCGAACGGGACGGAAGCCAGACCGGGCGGGAGGGCTGTCTGAGCCTGCCGGGCCGGCAGGGCGTAGTGACCCGGCCGATGAAGGTCAAAGTACGGTACCAGGACCGGAAAGGCGACGAATACGAACTCGAAACGGAAGGCTTCGAGGCACGGGCGATCTGCCACGAAATGGATCACCTGGACGGAACACTTTACATCGACGTGATGGACCGAGAGCTGACCGAAGAAGAAATCAAGGGGCATATCCCGGAGGACGACGCGAAGTGAGAATTGTTTTTATGGGTACCCCGGATTTCGCGGTTCCTTCGCTGAAGGCGCTGATACGCGAAGGATATGAGATTGCCGGTGTGTTTACCCAGCCGGACCGGCCGAAAGGGCGGGGGAACAAGATGATGCCAAGCCCCGTGAAAGCTGCGGCAACGGAGGCGGGGATTCCCGTGTTCCAGCCGGAGCGGATCCGAAAGACGGGCGTGGAGGATCTGCGGAACCTGAAGCCGGATCTGTGCGTTACGGCGGCGTTCGGACAGATTCTGAGCCAGGAAATCCTGGATATTCCGCCGCTGGGGAATATCAACGTGCATGCATCAATGCTGCCGAAACACCGGGGAGCCGCACCAATCGCATACGCCATTATGGCGGGAGACGCCGAAGCCGGCGTGACAACGATGATGATGGACGCCGGAATCGATACGGGCGATATTCTGCTGCAGGAAAGAACGGCGATCGGCGAAAGCGAGACATGCGGCGAACTGACTTCACGGCTGAGCGAAATCGGGGCGGAACTGCTGATCCGGACGATCCGGGAGATGAAAGCCGGAACGCTGAAACGGATACAGCAGAACGAAGCGGAAATGACTTACGACCCGATGCTCACCAAAGAACTTGGGAGACCGGACTGGAACAGGAGTGCAGCCGAAATCCGCGGGCTGATCAACGGGCTGAATCCCTGGCCGTGTGTGTCTGTGCCGTGGGAAGACGGCAGGCTGAAACTGCTGCGGGCGGTCTGCGAAGGCGGAAGCGGGGAACCGGGCACCGTGCTGCGGGCGGCCCCGAAAGGCGGACTGGTGATCGCCTGCGGGAAAGACGCGGTACGGATTCTGGAACTGCAGGCACCGGGCGGGAAGCAGATGAAGGCGGAGGACTATTTAAGAGGACACAGTATTCCCGAGGGAACAAAGCTGAAAGAGGAAGCTGAATGAACGAACGAAAACCGGGGATGAACAGAAGACCGGCCGTATACGGAAAATCAGCGCCGGGCCAAAGACCGGCTGCACACGGAAAGCCGGGACCGAACCCAAAGCCGGCTCCGATGGAAGGACTGGCGGCGCGGAGGGCAGCGCTGAAAGTCATTCGCCAGGTTACGGAAAACGGCACATACGCCTCACTGGCGCTGGACGCTGTGCTGAAGAACAGCGGACTGAACAGCGCAGACAGGAGGCTGGTGTCCCGGCTGGTATACGACACACTGGACCGGATGATCTGGCTGGACTATGTGCTTGCGCAGGTAATGGCAAAGCCTGATACCGATATCAAGCTGAAGAATATCCTGCGGCTGGGAGCATGCCAGATTTTGCTGGAGGACCGGATTCCGGAAAGCGCGGCAACGAATCTCTGCGTCCAGCTGTGTATGGAGAACGGAATGCCGGGACTTAAGGGCGTATGCAACGGGATATTAAGAAATCTGATCCGGAAGAAGGACGAACTTGTATTCCCGGACCCGGAAAAAGATCCGGAGTTTGCCGCATCCATCCGCTACAGCGTGCCCGGATGGATCTGGCGGAAACTGCGGGAAGACTACGGCGATGAAGCGGAAGAGATCCTGGAGTACAGGAACAAGGATGAAGGGTGGCTGCTCCGGCCGAACCTGACAAAGACCGACGACGCCGGGTTTGAAGAACTGCTGAACAAAAAGGTCTGGCAGAAGGAGAAGAGCGACCTGCCTCATGCCTGGAAGATTACCGGCGCGATGGATATCTCAAAGGACGCCGATTACGTACAGGGATATTTTTCCATCCAGAGCGGCGGCAGCATGCTGGCCAGCCTGGCCATGGACGTGAAGCGCGGCCAGCAGATTCTGGATTGCTGCGCGGCACCGGGGGGAAAGACCTGCTACATGGCGGAGATGATGAACGGGACCGGGCGGATTCAGGCATGGGACGTTCATGAACACCGGACGGAACTGATCCAGGCGCAGGCGAGAAGGCTCGGTCTGGAGAATATACGGCCGATGGTCCGGGACGCGACGAAAAGCCGGGAAGAGATAAACGGAACCATGGACGGCGTATTGCTTGACGCACCGTGCACAGGGCTCGGGTTTATGGCGCAGAAGCCGGACCTGAAACTGCGGGCAACGGAGGAAAGTCTGAAGGAACTGACGGAACTGCAGGCCAAAATGCTGGATACGGTCAGCGCATATGTGAAACCCGGCGGGACACTGGTCTATTCCACCTGTTCGATCTTTAAGGATGAGAACGAACGGCAGGTGGAAGCCTTCCTGCAGCGGCATCCGGAGTTTGAGGAGGTTGAGCTTCCGAAGCCGATTCCCGAAAAATTCCGGGCCAAGAGGGAACGCGGGCTTCAACTGCTGGAATACCGGGACGGGCTGGAAGGGTTTTATTTGATAAGGATGAAGAAAAAGTATGACTGAACTGACGGGGATGACCTGCGCGGAGCTTACCGAATGGGTGAAGGAGCAGGGATATCCGGCTTTCCGCGGTAAACAGATCTTCCGCTGGATCCATCAGGGAGCCGAATTCGTGGAAATGACCAATCTCTCCAGAGAAATGCGGGAGAAACTGAAACAGAGCGCAGTCGCACAGCCGGTACACATCCGGCTGAAGAAGGAAAGTCCGCTGGACGGAACGGTCAAACTGCTTTATGAACTGCGGGACGGAAACTGTGTGGAAGGCGTGGTTATGCGCTATAAATACGGCATCAGCCTGTGCATTTCAACACAGGTCGGCTGCCGGATGGGCTGCCGGTTCTGCGCGTCTACGCTGGACGGCAGAGTCAGAAACCTGACTGCGGGAGAGATGCTGGGAGAAATCCTGTGCGCAAACCGCTTTCTGGAAGATGAAGACATCCGGATCAGCCATGTGGTGCTGATGGGAAGCGGGGAACCGCTGGACAACTACAACGAAGTGATCCGGTTTCTTCGGCTGCTGAAGGAAGAAGAAGGTATCCGGCTGAGCATCCGGAACGTTTCCCTGTCCACCTGCGGGATTGTTCCGAAGATGTATGATCTGGCAGAAGAAGGACTGCCGGTGACACTGTGCATTTCCCTGCATGCGCCGACCGATGAAATCCGGCGGCAGACGATGCCGATCGCCTACACGTGGTCCATCAGCGAGATTCTGGAAGCCTGCCGGAACTATATCCGGAAAACAGGGCGGCGGGTAATCTTCGAATATGCCCTGTCGGACGGACTGAATTCCGAAGAGGAACACGCGGAACAGCTGGCCGGCTTGCTCCGCGGAATGCAGTGCCACGTGAACCTGATCCCGCTCAACGTTGTGAAGGAACGGGAACTGAAGGGAATCAGCGAGGAAAAGGTTCAGCGGTTCCTGAAAGTGCTGCAGGATAACCGCATCTCGGCCACACGGCGCCGGGAAATGGGTGATGATATTGAAGGGGCCTGCGGGCAGTTGAGAAGGAGTATTATCAATGCGTAAGTTTAACCTGAAGGGAAAGGTTGCCCAGAAACTGAAAGGGCTTGAAACAGCGGTACCCGAAAACCAGAACGCGGATGGCGGCACAGAAGCTTCGGCTCAGAACCGGCCCGGAATCGCTTTGCATGAGCAAGGCGGGATCCGTTACGCATGGCGTACGGACGTCGGCAGGATCCGGAAGAACAACCAGGATTCCGTGATTCTTGGGAACGGACTTTTCGGAGTCGCAGACGGTATGGGCGGCCATAACGGCGGAGAAATCGCATCCGCCGGACTTCGTGACGGACTTCTGCGGGAAACGGAAGGCAAGGAACCGTCAGCGGAAGTGCTGGAAGAAGCCGTCAAAAAGGTGAACTTCGAAATCTGGGAACAGCAGGAGAAGGATGCTTCTCTGACGGGAATGGGGACCACGCTGACAATCCTGTGGCCGGTTGAGGATCAGATGATCATCGGCCAGGTAGGCGACAGCCGGGCATACCTGATCCGCAACGATGAGATGAAACAGGTGACCTGTGACCATTCAATGGTGGCTGATATGGTCCGCCGCGGCGTGCTGACGGAAGAACAGGCGGCCTGCCATCCGATGCGCAACTACATTACCCGGGCTGTTGGTACGGATGATGCGGTTGAAGTGGATATGCTCAGCATTCCCCGGATGAAGGGGGACAGGTGGATTGTGTGCTCGGACGGCCTTTACGGACAGATCAGCAAGCAGGAACTGGAAGAAACAGCGAAGATTACCGACCTTGAGAAAGCAGCAGCGAAGCTGCTTGTGCTTGCGCTTGAGCACGGAGGGAAAGATAATATATCATTTATTATCATGGATGATATGAGAGATACAAGGGGGCTTTCCGAATGCCCCCTTACACCCCTTCGGCATGAAGAAACAGATGAAAGCAATTCCACAGCCCCGAAAGAATCTGAAAAAGAAGACAACGCCGCAGGAAAGACAGCGTCCGGAAACTCCGATCAGGAGGGGGTGAGCGCTGAATGAAGGAAAAGATCCTTGCCGACCGTTACCGACTGACGGAACAGATCGGCATGGGCGGCATGGCTATTGTTTACCGCGCAGTTGATCTTCGCACGGGACATAATGTTGCAGTCAAGGTGCTGCGCCCCGAATTCAACGAAGACAGCGAATTTATCAGCCGGTTCCAGCGGGAAGCCGAAGCGGCCAGCAAGATGACGCATCACAATATTGTGAATTTGCTGGACGTCGGCATGGATGGTGAAAACCGCTATCTGGTCATGGAATACGTTCAGGGGAAAACCCTGAAAGAAGTGATCCAGGAAAGGGGAAAGCTCAGCGCCCCGCTGGCATGCCAGATCGCCATCCGGATTCTGAGCGCGCTGGAGCATGCCCACCGCAACGGCATCGTTCACCGGGATATCAAGCCGCAGAACATCCTGGTTCACGCGGACGGTCATATCAAGGTGGCCGATTTCGGCATCGCACGGATCGCAAACAGTTCGACGCTGACCAAGGGTGACAACGTGATGGGCTCCGTGCATTACTTTTCGCCGGAACAGGCGAGGGGTGAAGGGGCAAACGCAACCAGCGATATCTATTCCACCGGTATCGTGCTTTATGAGATGCTGACGGGCAGAGTGCCCTATGACGGAGACAACCCGGTGGCGGTAGCCATGCAGCATCTGCATGCGACTCCCGTGCCCATCCAGACCCTGGCACCGGACGTGCCGCCTGCGGTTGTCCATGTCTGCATGAAGGCGATGGAAAAGAATCCCGCGATGCGGTATCAGTCCGCAAGGGATATGGCATCGGACCTTCGCGCGGCACTTGAGATCAGGGACGACAGGCAGATGTACCCGGAGAAGGAACTGGAGGTCCGTCAGCCGAAGCCCCAGTTCAGGGACGATTCCAAAAACCTGTCAGATACAGGGCGAAACCGGAACCGTCAGGCCATTCAAAAACGCAGGAAAAGAACGGTGATGGTGATTCTGCTCGGGGTGGCTCTCGCGGTCGGACTGTTTTTCGGCGTGCGGGCAATCATTACGCAGGTCGTGACCACGGTAAGAGTTCCCGATCTGATAGATCTACAGCTTGAAGAAGCACAGAGACAACTGAAGGAGATGGACCTCAAGAGCGAACCGGTTTACGCGACGAGCGAGGAATACCCCGTCAATACGGTGATGTATCAGAGCTATCAGCCGGATACCGTGGTACACAAGAAAGATACCGTTTTCCTGACCGTTTCAAGCGGGCCAGCGGCGTTGGATATGCCCGATCTGCAGAAGATGAGTTATCAGGACGCGCTGACACTGCTGAAGACAATGGGCCTGAGCGATATTACCAGGGAACGTGTCGTGAACGGGGAATATCCCGTTGATGCCGTCGTGTCCCAGCAGCCGGCTCCCAATGAAAAGATCAGCAAAGAGACAGAAGTGACTCTGACGGTGAGCGGCGGGGAGACTGTTGTCCCGAATGTGACGGGATTCACATTGAAGGAAGCCGAAGAGATTCTGAAGCAGAAGGGCCTGAAACTGAGCCCTGTGCTGAACTATGTGGATACGCGGAAAGCCAAGGAACATGCCTATGTGGCAGTGCAGTCCCCGGATCCCGATATCCACGTCATGCTGGATACACCGGTTACAATCAATCTTTACCGATATCCGACAGACCGGTCGGAGGCAAACGTTACTGTTAACGTAATCAACAGTGAGGAAGATGTCAACATCCGGATTACGCTGCAGGCAGAGGAATCGGACACTGAGATTGAAGCTCTTACCTATGTCTGTCCGCCGGACAAAGACAGGACGCAGAATCTGAAAGTGAACATTCCGGATGAAAGGAAATACACCTGCCGGGTTTATCAGAATGATGAGATGACCAATACGCTGGACGTGGGAATGATTAGCGAATAGTGGGCAGCGTTCAGCGGCCAGAGAGTGGAGCGTGGAGAGTGGAGAGTGAAGAACTGAAGAAAGGTACACTGGTCAAGGGAATCGGCAGTTTCTACACGGTACGGACTAAAGACGGGACGGAATATACAGTCCGATGCAAGAAAAAATTCCGGCGGGAGAAGATGACCCCGATGGTCGGCGACCGGGTTTGCTTTACGCCAGGACAGGGAGAAGAACACGGGTGGCTGGAAGAAATCCTGCCGCGGCAGACCGAATGCCTCAGACCGCCGGTGTCAAACGTAACGATGCTGGTAATCGTGATCGCGCCGGTGCCGGAACCCGATATGGTACTGGCGGACAGGCAGATTTCCAGGGCTTTCAGCCAGGGAATGAAAGTCATGATCGTCGTCAACAAATCAGACCTGGATCCGGAACTCGCGGAGAAGATCCGGAAGGAATACGCCGCGGCGGGTATACCTGTTTTCAGCGTGAGCGCCCTGAAGGGAACAGGATTGGCAGAAGTGGAGGACGCCATGGCAACCGGCGGGCTGTGCTGCCTGACAGGGCAGAGCGGGGCCGGGAAAAGCACTCTGCTGAATGCCCTGCTGGACCTGAATCTGGAGACGGGAAACATTTCCCGGAAAATCTCCCGGGGAAAGAACACTACCCGGCATACGGAACTGATCGAGAAGAACGGCCTGAAAGTGATGGATACCGCTGGATTCAATCTGCTGGAAGCCGAAAGCGCACTGGAACCGGAGAAACTGAAGGAACGGTGGCCGGAATTTGCCGCGTATGAGGGAAAATGCCGATTCCGGGAGTGCCTGCACGACCGGGAACCGGGATGCGCCGTGACAGAAGCAGCCCGAAAGGGAGAGATCAGTGAAGAAAGGCTGACCCGGTACCGGCAACTGCTAACGGAAGCAAGAGAAGTTTGGAGGGAACGCTATGATTAAGATCGCGCCGAGTATCCTGGCAGCGGATCCGCTGAACCTGGAGAGAGATGTCAGCGCGGCTGAAAAAGCCGGCTGCGACTGGATCCATGTGGACGTCATGGACGCTCATTTTGTTCCCAACCTGGCCTATTCCCCGGACGTGGTCAGGAGACTGAAGGAAGTTACGAAGCTGCCGCTGGATGTGCATCTGATGATGGATCATCCGGAAACACTTGCAGAGACATTTCTGGATGCCGGAGCGGACAGCCTGACGATTCACGCGGAAGCAGACTCGGACGTTAAGGCTCTGCTTGAAAAGATCCGGGAAAGAGGCCGGCTGGCCGGAGTCGCGATCCGGCCTCACACACCGCTGGAAGCAACGAAGCCGTACCTCACTGACGCGGATCTGGTACTGGTTATGACGGTGGAGCCGGGATTCGGCGGGCAGAAACTGGATGAACATGTGATCAGTAAAATCCGCGCGCTCCGGGACCTCGGATACAAAGGACTGATTGAGGCGGACGGCGGAATAACCGAGCACAACATCCGGATGCTCGTCGAGAACGGGCTGACTGTGGCGGTGATGGGGACCGCGCTGTTCCATGCGAAGGATATGGAGGCGTGCGTCAGGAGGATACATACAATTTGAAGTGATAATAAGGAGGCTTTCCGATCGCCCCCTTAAACCCCTTCGGAGGATGATTTTTCCAGCCATGAAGAATGATACAATCGCGGCGATCGCGACAGCGCCGGGAACCGGCGGGATCAGTATGATCCGGCTCAGCGGGCCGGAAGCGGAGAAGATCCTGCAAAAGGTGTTTGTTCCCGCGGGCAGAACTTCAGAAGGTCCGTTAGAATCCCACCGGATGATGTACGGCATACTGAGGGACGGCAGCGAAACAGTGGACGAATGCATGGCTGTGCTGATGCGCGCGCCGAAGAGCTATACCCGGGAGGATGTGGCGGAGATCCATCTTCACGGCGGAGACTATGTGGTTCACCGCGGCCTGGAACTCCTGCTGAGGGAGGGAGCGCGGCTGGCAGAAGCCGGAGAGTTTACCAGGCGAGCGTTCCTGAACGGGCGCATTGACCTGAGCCAGGCGGAGGCGGTGATGGACCTGATTTCCGCACGGGGAGAGCAGGCGCACAGGGCCGCGATCCGCCAGATGGACGGCGGTGCGGCGGGTTTTATCCGTCCGCTGTCGGACCGACTGTATGAACTTCAGGCAGGACTGGCAGCCTGCATCGACTATCCGGAAGAAATCTCGGACGAGGAGGGCGCCGGTTTGCTCCGGGAGGGCCTGGAGGACCTGATCAGAAAACTGGAAGAGGCGATCGATGAGCATGCTTCGCGATTGCTTCACAGAGGACTGCATGCAGCCATTATCGGACGGCCGAACGTCGGAAAGAGCAGTCTGCTGAACGCGCTTCTCGGAGAGGAACGGGCCATCGTAACCTCCGTTCCTGGAACAACCCGGGATACAATCCGCGGTGAGATGACTATGAACGGAATCCGGGTAGAACTGACGGATACTGCGGGGATCCGGGAGACGGACGATCCGGTGGAGCGGATCGGCGTGGAGCGCTCCGAAAGCATATGGAAGAACGCGGATCTGACGCTGCTTGTACTGGACGGAGCTGCAGAACTGACGGAAGAGGACAGAAAACTACTGGAAGACCTGCAGGGCGAAGCAGTGATCGTGATCAACAAGGCGGATCTGCCGAAACAGCTTTCCGCGGAAGAGATCCGGAAGATCCGGCCGGATACGAAGCGGATTACTGTTTCCGCGAAGGATCCGGAGACCCTTCAGCCGCTGAAGGAAGAACTCAGAAGACTGGCTGCGGTTTCCGACCAGCTGTCGCTGACGCAGCCGAGGCAGCTGGACGCGGCGAAACGTGCTGCGGCGCATCTGAAGGACGCACTGATGACACTTGAGTCCTTTACGCCGGATATGGCGGCGACCGACCTGCAGGCGGCGCAGGGAGCACTGAGCGAGATTACGGGAGACAGGGCTGACGAGAAGCTGCTGGACAGTGTATTTTCTCAGTTTTGTGTCGGGAAATAGGAGATTTAAAATGCCACAATATCAAAAAGTGATCCGAGGACGAGACAGTTTGAAGAAACTGCCTGAGTTGATGGAAAAGACCGGGATGCATCAACCGATGATCGTCGGATCGGAACACCTGACCGGGATTCTTTTCCGGAGAGTTCCCGGATTGCTTTCGGCTCCGGTGTTTTCCGGATATCATGCCAATCCCGATCTTGCGGATTCCGAAGCAGGGGCGGAAATTTTCCTGCGAAACAGATGCGACGGACTGATCTCCATCGGAGGCGGCTCCTGTATGGACACAGCCAAAGCGATCAAGGCAAGGCTGAATACGGAAGACGACGAGACTTTGAAAGCCAGCCGGCTGGAAAGCAGAGTCGTGTGCCCGCATATCGCGATCCCAGGTACCGCAGGAACCGGTTCGGAAGCGACGCAGTTCGCGGTCGTTTATGTGAACGGCAATAAGGTGAGCCTGGATCATACGGATCTGCGGCCTGACGGCGTGGTTCTCGACGCATTACTGCTGGATTCCCTGCCGGCTTATCACAAGAAGTCCTGCGCGCTTGACGCTCTGGCCCAGGGCATTGAAAGCTACTGGAGCCGGCGAGCTGACGACGACAGCAGGGTGCATGCTTTTCTGGCGGTCATCGGCGTGCTTGACAACCTGAAAGCCTATCTGGCAGGAGACCCTCACGCTGCTTCGGAAATGATGGATGCCAGTTTCCAAAGCGGAAAAGCGATCCAGATCACCCGGACCACGGCAGCCCATGCCATGAGCTACAGACTGACCAAGATGATGGGCATCGCTCACGGGCATGCGTGCATGCTGACGCTGCCGACTCTGTGGGAAATGATGATGGACCATGAGGAAATGAAGGAAACCCTGCAGGATCTTACCGCGAAAATGCGCCTTGGAGATCCGCAGATGGTGCCGAGACTGCTGAAAGGCATACTGTACGACCTGGAGATGGATATTCCGCCGATGCCGGATGATCAGACGCTGGATGAACTGACGGATTCCGTGAATGTCGAGAGGCTGAACAATCATCCGGTGGCGATGAGCCGAGAAGAGATCCGGGAAGCGTACAGGAGGTCGTTTGTGCCGCTGTGCGGGAATGAGAAACTGGCGTGTGTGGATATATGGAGATACTATTAGGGGGCTTTCCGATCGCCCCCTAAAACCCCTTCGGAGGAGGTAATTACGGGATGACAAATGTACATGAGGGTCACCGGGAGAAAATGAGGAACCGGTTCATCAAGGACAAGGGCTTTGAGAATTTCGAGGATCACCAGATTCTGGAGTTGCTTCTGTTTTACGCAAATCCACGGAAAGATACCAATCCGCTTGCCCACGAGCTGCTGGATCATTTCGGCAGTCTGAAGGGGGTGCTGGAGGCGCGGCCGGAGCAGCTGATGACCGTTCCCGGGATCGGGGAACAAGCGGCGACGCTGATCAGCATGGTTGTTCCGCTGACCCGCGTATGGCATCGCTGCGCGATGGAATCACCGGTCAAGATCGGCAACAGCCGGGAAGCGGAAAACTACTGTCTTTCCATCCTGGCGGGCGAGCGGACGGAACGGTTCTTTGTCGTTTCCCTGAACGCGCAGTGCAATGTGCTCGGCCGCCGTAAAATCTCCGAAGGCTCCCTGAGCGAAGTATCCGCCTATCCGCGGATGGTGATGGAAACTGCCCTGAACTATAATGCTCACAGCGTACTGCTCTGCCACAACCATCCGGGCGGAACCTGCGCGCCTTCCCCGGAGGATATAACCTCTACAATGCAGCTGCAGCAGCTGCTGAACAGTGTAGGTATCCTGGTGCTGGACCATATTATTGTCGCAAATGACAGAACATACAGCATGATCCAGCACGGTGATATTGACTACAGGATCCGGGGATCCAAAAGATGAGCGGAAAAACAGAACACCGGCTTCCCCGGCCGGTGCGGGTGATTATCTGGCTGATATGCGCGGTGATGATCCTGTACATCGGCGTGATCGGCTTTGTACTGATCCGGGAGAAGGGAGTGAAATCGACAGTGCCGGCGACAGACAACTATGACGCGATCATTGTGCTCGGCGCCCAGGTACTGCCGGACGGCACTCCGAATGTTCAGTTGGCCTGGCGTCTCGACGCAGCCCTGGAGGCATACCGGAACAGGAAAGTCCCGGTGGTGGTCTGCGGCGCGCAGGGGAAGGATGAACCGCTGCCGGAAGCTTACGCTATGAAGAAGTACCTGACAGACAGGGGCGTAGCAGAAGAAGATATCCTGACAGATCCGGAGTCCTTTAATACAAGACAGAATCTTCAGAATGCCAAAGCGCTGCTGAAGGATAAGCCCGAGGTTCAGAAGGTACTGGTAGTGACCAGCGATTATCATGTCGCCAGATCGCTGGCACTTGCCAAGGATCAGGGATATGAAGCAGTCGGACTCGGAAGTCCCTGTAAACCGGACTACTGGGTGAAAAATCATACGCGGGAAGCTCTCGCATGGATCAAATACTGGGGCGTCAAATATCTGCATCTGCCGTTGGAGTAGGAAATGAACACAAACGATATCGAAAACCGCCTGGAACGAAACGGGATACAAGCCGCACCTGACCTGGCAGAAAAACTGAATATCTATCTTCTGCTCCTGAAAGAATGGAACAGCCGGATGGACCTGACGTCTGTGGCGGAAGATGATGAAACGGTTGACAGGCATTTTATTGACAGCCTGACTGTGCTGAAAACCGGGATGCTGCCTGAAACCGGATCTTTGATTGACGTGGGCACGGGAGCCGGGTTTCCGGGCCTTGTGATTGCCATGGCCCGGCCGGAACTGCAGGTGACCCTGCTGGATGCTCAGCAGAAACGGCTGACATTTCTGCAGGCTGTGTGTGAAGCGACCGGGATCGTCAACACAAAGCTGGTTCACGCCAGAGCAGAGGACGGCGCAAGAAAAAAAGATCTGAGGGAGCAGTTTGACATTGCCGTTGCCAGGGCTGTCGCCCCTGTGGATATACTCAGCGAATATTTACTGCCGTATGTCCGTACGGGCGGATATGCACTCTGCTGGAAAGGACCGGCATTGAAAGACGAGCTGGAAAGCGGAAGGAGAGCGGTCCATCTGCTGGGAGGGAGACTTGAAATGCCGGTCAGATGTCCGGTAGAGGGCCGGGACTGGGAACACATGATTCTGCCGATCCGGAAAGAACAGTCCACTCCGAAACAATATCCCCGCAAGGCCGGGATGCCTAAACAGAAACCTCTTGGGAATCTGTGACAAGGCAACCCTTGACGTTTTTTTCACTGAAGTGATATACTTTATCCTGTTCGCGGATGTGGTGGAATGGCAGACACTGAGGACTTAAAATCCTCTGCCTTTACCGGCGTGCGGGTTCGAGTCCCGCCATCCGCACAAACGAATGGGGGACTTTCCGATCCCCCCAAGCCCCCTTCGGTGACAAACTGAAGAGGGCTTATCTATATACACGATATGAAATCCAAAATTCTACAAAATCTTGTATTGACAGGAGAAAAATAAGACGTTATAATACATTTGTTTTTAACACAGACCTGCCTGAATTATGTCCAAATGATTCAAACGGAAGGAGAGTATGGAATGGGTAAATATTTCGGTACGGACGGTTTCCGCGGAAAGGCCGGTGTTGTTTTGACGGCGCAGCACGCTTTTCAGACCGGTCGGTTCCTCGGATGGTATTACAGCAAGAAACACCTGGACGACAAGGCCAAGATCGTGATCGGCAAGGACACACGGCGCTCTTCCTATATGTATGAGAGCGCGCTGTCAGCCGGCATCACTTCTTCAGGCGCGGACGCTTATCTGCTTCACGTGACCACGACGCCCTGCGTGAGTTATATTACCAGGACGGAGAACTTTGACTGCGGCGTAATGATCTCCGCCAGCCACAATCCTTACTACGACAACGGCATCAAGCTGCTGAACGGCAAGGGCGAGAAGATGGACGACGACCTTCAGGACGCGCTGGAGAAGTACATCGACGGAGAGACGGAAGAACTGCCTTTCGCTTCCGAGGACAAAATCGGCTGTACAGTGGACTTCTATACCGGCCGGAACCGCTATATCGGCTATCTGACTAACCTGGCCACGCGGCCCTTTGACGATCACAAAGTGGCACTGGACTGCTCCAACGGCTCCAGCTGGATGATCGGACCGGCGGTGTTCAACGCACTGGGAGCGAAGACTTACGTGATTCATGACAAGCCCGACGGACTGAACATCAACAAAAACTGCGGAAGCACCCACATCGATTCCCTGAAAGAATATGTGAAAGAAAACCATCTGGACGTCGGTTTCGCCTTTGACGGAGATGCGGACCGCTGCCTGGCCGTGGACGAGAACGGCGAGGAAGTAAACGGCGACAAGATCATGTATATATGCGCCAAGTACCTGAAAGGGAAAGGCCAGCTGCCGAGCAACACGGTTGTGACCACGATCATGAGCAACTTCGGCTTGTACAAGGCACTGGACGCAGCCGGCATCAACTATGAGAAGACCGCCGTGGGCGACAGGTATGTATATGAAAACATGAAGGCTTACAATCACCTGATCGGCGGCGAGCAGAGCGGACACATCATCTTCCGGAAACATGCCCGGACCGGCGACGGCCTGATCACGGCCATTATGCTGATGGAAGTCATGATTGATACACAGCTGCCCTTGTCCGTGCTGGCTTCCGGATGCAAGATGTATCCCCAGGTTCTCAAAAACGTCGTGGTGGACGACAAGGACGGGACACTGGCGGACCAGAAGGTCATGGACGCGGTAAACGCCTGCACGGAATCGCTGGGCGACAGCGGACGTGTGCTCCTGCGCAAAAGCGGTACGGAACCGGTGCTCCGCGTGATGTCCGAGGCGGGATCGCTGGAAGAGTGTGAAAAGCAGGTTGACTTTATCATCAACGCCATGAAGGAAAGCACACATCTGATCGAGGTGAAGAAATAATGCTGAAAACAAAAGATCTCTACGATCTGAGCCATACCAAGGCGGCCCCGATTCTGGAAAACACGGAATATCCCTGGGAAGCACTGGGCAAAATCAAGGAATTCATCATTGAACTCGGCAAGACGCTGCCGAAGGACGAGTATGACGAAGTCAGCGAAAATGTCTGGATCGCAAAGGATGCGAAAATTTATCCCAACAACTATATCGGCGCGCCGGCCATCATCGGGCATG